>Ga0256405_10001997_pt1 | contig 50553 bp, 37 predicted proteins | sample RumenRJG_02DNA_FD_189096 | JGI IMG/M metagenome (GOLD analysis project Ga0256405, IMG submission 189096) | Bovine rumen microbial communities from Lethbridge, Alberta, Canada - RJG_02 | ecosystem: Host-associated > Mammals > Digestive system > Stomach > Rumen | place: Canada: Alberta...
ACCACCCGCTTTCATCTTTCTCAACCAGTGCAATTTACTCCATTGCACTGGTTGGGACTGTTTTGCCCAGTTACATTATCTCATGTTCAACCGTGCTTGAACAGAGGGGTGATTATTAAGCAGTTACTGTATATCCGCATTTTGCGCCTAATATTCTAAAAACAAAAAAGCTGCAAAAAACCATTGTCACCGCGAGGAGGAAAGCAACGTGGCGATCTCCAAGGTTTATCATACCTTTGTGAGATCGCCACGGGCTAAAGCCCTCGCTATGACAGCGCTTTTTCACAGCATAGTTGGGTATATCATGCGATAGGATCTTATTGACTTTTCTTATCAGGATCTTGATCGTCTGACTTTTTGGATCGTTTCTTCTTTTTATCCTCGCCGATCTCGTCGATCGCCTTATTGGACACGATCAATGAGATCAGTTCGTAGCCGAACAACAGAATGATCACGCCGATAAAAATGATCACACCGATCGGCTTGCTGATGAAGTTGAAGAACTTTCCGATCAGCGCCAGCTTGCGCACATATTTGCCTTGAATCTGGTCATAGGTGATTTTTTTGTCAAGAGGCGCTCCGGCGGCGTCGCCCTGCGTCTGATAGTAATATGTTCCGTTTTTGATCTCGGGCTCCGTCACGACACGGTGCGTCACCTCGCGTCCGTACATAGAACCCGACTGCGATTTGTAGGTGACGATATCGCCCTTCTCAATATCCTCGGCGTCTGCCGACTGCACCAGAATCACATCGCCGACCATCAAGGTAGGCTCCATCGAATCGGACGACACGCGGAAAATGTAGTTGCCGAACAAGGATGGCGTCTCCCCCATGATGCGGGATATAAAGAAGAACAGGACAGCCAATACCAGTACTACCAACAGAACAGTCGTCAGCACATTCAATATCTTTTTGAACACATTTTCACCCCTCGTCCTTGATCCTTAAGAATCTCAGCGCTTTTTACGCTTTTTGATTTTTTCTTCGTCTTTTTCTTTGCGGGATGAGACGACGGCTGATGGATTGATTCTTAGATTTTGCCGACTGCTTTTTCTTATCCTTTGCGGATTGTTTGGCGCCCGATTTCTTGACGTCTTTCTTCGCCGCGACTGCGTTGTCCTCTTTCTTCTGCTTCGCCTTATCCTGTTTTGATTTGGTTTCAACAGGCGAGTCTTTCTTTGATTCGACCGCAACATCGTTCTTTTTTTGGTCGTCTGCTTGATCGGAAGTTTCGTTATTCTCTTTTTCGGTCTGCTGTTCGCGCTGCATTCGCTCGATTATTTCATAGATCGACTCTTCGCCCTCGCTTTCTTCGGCGCGGCGTGTAGTCAGTCTAACGATATTCATGATCTCATCGAAGAAAATCAACAGCAACAAAAAGATGAATACAATCAGTCCCCAAGGGCTGAAAAAGAATTCATAGATACCTTTTAATATCCCGACCTTCGAGACAAACCTGGATTCCACAGAGCTGACATTGATCTCACCGTCATCGACTTCATTCGCGTCGCCCTTTGTCACGATCACGGTGCTGCCCCTGCCGTTATCATACGGAGCGACCAACACACGATGGGTCACTTTATGGTCGTCAAAGCGCGCGTCACCTTGGAAAGTTACGATATCGCCGATGTTTAGCTGTGAAACGTCGCTGACGTCCTTATTGAGTATAACATCGCCGACCTCGAGTTCGGGCGTCATACTGCCTGATTCGATGCGATGAAAAGAGTAACCGAACACCGACGGGGTACCGCCGCCGACCTTTGTAAGCATAAAAATAACTACCGCCACGGTCAGTACCGCGATCAGCGTCCAGCATATGATGTTCTTGACGACACGGCCTGCGTTGAACGCCTTTCTCAGCGCAGCTGTCTTTTTCTCGCCTAATCTATCTTTGATTCTCTGCTTGATTTTTTTCATATCATTCTCCGAACGTTTCATCATACTACAATCCTACAATCCAGTATAATAAAAAAGGGCTGTAAAAACAACCCTTTTAATAATTTTATTCAGTTGAAAAGTCAAGTATCTTCACAGCGATCAGTTACCGATATAGACTTCGTCGATCGTATAGGAGAGCGCGGTCGTGGGTGAATTGTTGATCACATACCAGTAGACATCGACCGGTTTTGTTGCATCTGCATCCATCTGGATATTCTTGACGATCGGGACGTCGTGAAAGACGTAGTTCGCATCAGAGGTAACATGAACAGTCGTTTCTACCTGCATTTCATCGGGATAAGACCCACCGGTCGACTTGGTATATAAGATAGCAGTTCCATTAACATTCTTCGGCGTGATCTCACCGGTATTTTCATTGACGGTGAATACACTGGTATCACCGGAATAATACTTTAATGTACCAATGTAGTTTGCAGAATAGTCCGTTCTGAGAGGAATATTTGTCGTATTGCTCAGCGCCGCGTCAAAGGTGTTGCCATACGCGACAAAAATATCTCTGTAATAATGGTTGATGCTGTTACCAGTAATACCGGTATAAGCTTGAACCAAATGATTACTGCTGGTATTACCATCTTTGTAATTATTGGTTATCTTAAACAACACACTACTGGTCGCGCTTTGTCCATCTGTAGCTAAGTTGCAAAGCTCCTGAGAACGCTGACCCCAGTTTGGCTGACCGTTATTATTGGTACCCCAGTTCTCTACGCAGAAGAAAGCATGGGTCGCGGTCTTGGGGATATCGGCATAATACTGATTGGGATTATTGCTGCCGCCGACGTGGGTCAGCTTATAGTAAGTACCATTCTCACCTTTGCTGCCGAGTGTTTCATTATTCAAATCGGAGCTTTCATTCCAACAAATATAGAACTCTGTACCGTTCCAACCGCTGACGCTATTGTCCTTCTCAAAATAGATACGCATCACATCGCGGTCGGCATAGGTCGTAGGTACAGCTAAAGCGGAATAGTCGCGATAGCTGCGAGTGGGCCCGTTGACGCCGAGGGCGAGGGTACCGTTGTTCGCGGTCGGGATCGAAAGCGTACGCGCGTAGAGCGAAACGTTCTGTACCGAACCGGAGTTGTTGGTGAGCGTCGTTTTGAAATACTTACGGTTGTTGTTGGGGATATTAGAACCGCTATAGCTCGTTGTAGCAGTAGTTGAATAGGTAAATCCGTCATCCGAGGAATAAGTCGCTACGGAAACACCGTAGCCGTTATAGGCGTTGATGGAATAGGCGCCGCTGTCGCCGCCCAAAACCGTCTTTTCACCATCTTTACCTTTAGGACGTGGGAACCATGAAAACGTCGGGACGTTCCAAACGGCTATCAGCAGTACGACCGCCAACACGATCGCTAAAACGACTTTTGACTTTTTCATGGTTTCACCTCCTTGTTAATTAATGTTTATTGCCAAGATCCGGAGTTATAAGTAGTCTCCTTAAACTGACTCTTTCCGGATGCACCAGACATAGCTGCCGCCCATTCGTTTCTCCTGTTATTGTCGCTCTTAAATTGCTGGAAGTAAATCGTACCAGTAGGAGCAGTTGAATACTCATAAACATACGCATTATCATTGATTCTTCTCATTTTGCAATTAGAGCCGCTCCAAATATTCATATAGTCGCCATCACTCTTCAAGTTATTCTTAAGCCAGTCTTCGGAAATGATAAACCATATGCAGCGACGAGTTGACGACCAATCTGAAACAGTATTTGAAGTATTAATATATTTTGAATAATTGGTGCCAGCAGAAAGGCTTGAAACAACTGTAATATCAGATGTTTGTTCAGTATAAGAGCTATCCTTAGATAATGTGGCTTTAAGCCATGTTCCTCTGGTTTGAACCGTAGCCTTATAATAACCGGTTGCGCCGTCATAAGATGCTGTCAAATGATCATCGATAACGCCATTGTCATCCCATACATGTAAATCCGGTTCGTTCCAGTTTTCACGCGGTGCAATATAGATAGTTACCGTAGACAGCTTAATAAACCTTGCGTAAACATTCTTGGCGCCTGTCGTTTCCAGCGTGTAGTCGTAAGATGTATTGGTGCTGAGCTGAGTGCCGCCGGTTGCCGCACTATACCAACCAACAAACTCATATCCGGAAGCAGGCGTTGCGGTCAGAGTTACAGTGCTCTGGTACTTTACGCTTGCGGTCGAAGTATCGCCTGCCGCGGAAGAACCCGCCTTGACGGTACCGCCGGTACTGCCTGCGGAGTAAGTTGTGCCGCCGTTTGTCGAGAAATATGCGTTCGCTGTCACATTATAGTTGTTTGTTGTGAAGCGTGCATAGTAGATCGTATTATTGTCAAGCGTTACCGGAGAAGTAACCTCTGTACCTCCGGTCGCAGCCGTATAGAAGCCTTGGAATGTATAACCGGTAGCAGCGGTCGCGGAGAAGCTCACGCTGGAGCCCTTGTCGACGGTAGCAGAATTGGTTGTAATATCATTAATCTTTATAGTACCGGATGCGGTCGATGTGGTCGTAGAGCCGTCCAGCGTTCTGACGATATTGAGGGTACGCGTCTCTTTGAACTTCGCGTAATAGGTGATCTCGGATGCGGTAGAAGGAGCGTTCGGCTTATATGTCGTAGCAGTATACGCTGTACTGTTAACAGTCGTCGCCGGGGTGGTTCCCGCCGCATCTAAATACCAACCGACAAAAGCGTAATTCGACTTTACGGATGCAGTCAAAGAAAGGATCTTACCCGGCCAAGCATGGACGGTATCAGTGTGCTTATCGCTGGAGCTGTTGGTAGACTCGAGCACATGGGAAGATGTTGTCGTGCCGATATAGGAGGTAGCGGTGAGTGTTCCACAATCAGAATCTTGCCCTGTTACATATGCGACCTTAACCGTAGCGGGATCATGCCAACTACCGGTGCTTAAGCCGGTAACAGTATTGCCGTTATCATCTATTTGGCTACCACCATTGATCGTTTCGATGATAAAGGTAGGATCAACAGGATCATTCGGAATCGAAATATTTACAGTCTGATTCCAATATCCGGCAGTACCGGACGCAGTGCTATTCGAGAACGGCCAAGAGCTGTATACGCCTTCTTGAACAGTACAATTCGGAACAGCACGGACAAAAACTGTTTTACGGAAAGTACCATTATAATCGAAGTAGTAATGCTCAGTCTCAGGATCCAAATTAAGCTTATACAATCTGCTTTCGGTACTATTGGGAGCATCCCAGCACCATGCGTAGAAGGTTGCACCGTCACTATTATCCCATGTCGGCGTCGGGAGCAGGGTAACATGACGAGGCGTCAGAGAAGAAGTGATACCGAGGTTATTGATTGCCTGAGCAATCGACATATTGGAAGTCAGATCGGAATTCGACGTCTGTTTCTGGAGCCATACATTGATGGTAACATACTTTGTCTCATTCGCGCCGACCGCAAACAGACGAGCGGAAGAGCTCTTGCCTTTTACATGGTCAGAGAACTTTTCAACAGTCGTAGCACCGGTCGCTCCGGAAGTGGAATTAACCACCGCAGTCGTGCTGGCGTTATTCGCATAGATCTTTGTATTACTGATCAACTTACCGGAGGTGGGATCAAAAGTACCCTCGGGGTTCTCACCCTCCGTATATGCCGTAACGGATACACGAATATTATCATCTACGCTAATATTGTGCGTAGCATCTTTCCAGAAGAAGAAATCGGCATTTGTATCCGCTTTCAGTCTAAAGGAAGCGCTGAGATAAGTGGTATTCTTATCGCTGACGTTGCCTTTTCTGTAAATAAAGTCGGAAGTGATATTTGCTTTTGGAAAATAGAAGGTCTTGCCGTCGGCACTGGACGCGGGCGCCAAGTGCATATCGCCGGAGGGCTCGAAATAATCGAGCAGATCGATCGTGCCGGTCTTATCTCCGATCAGCATATCGGTGTATTTGGTGTCATTTATAATTGTACCGACCGTATTCGCTTCATTAGTGATCTTGATGGATGACACCGTCTCGACCCATGCAAAAGTACCTACGATGCAAAGCGCCAGGATCTCAACGAGGATCACAATTGAAATCACTAAGTTCTTCATGCCGTTTTTGCCGGAATGACGGGCTTTGACCTTCTTCCATAGATTATTCAATTGTGACACCTCCTTTATCGATCAAAATCAGTTATGACCCCAGTAATCGCTGTTGGTCATTTCGTAAGTTACCGTCCAACTGCTTGAGCTGGGCACCGTGAAGGTTTGCGTACCCGCGCTGAACGGATAATACTTTGTACCGGAACTGTTCTTCTTACAGAAGCGCACGATCTTCTCTCCGACAGGAACAGAAACCGTAACGGTAGAAGATTTATCGCTCCAGCTGCCAAAATAATAGGTATTACCGGCATCGGTCTCGAACCCGACTGTATCGGTATTATATACCCATTCCTTGCCGTTCGGCACTCTGGCGATGACCTTCAGGTTACAATTCGTCACCGAACTGCCGCCACCGCCGGAGGACTGTCCGCCGCCGGAGCTGCTGCTGCCGGAGCCTGCGGTAAAGTTCCAGTAACCGACGCAGGGAGACAGACGCTGACTTTCAACACTTGTTGAACTGTAGCCGTTACCGTGGATCGCGGTGTATACCAATGCGTTATCATTCGTATTGGTGGAAGAATCAAAGAATGTTCGGCTTTCCTGTAAATTGCCGTTTGTCAGCCATGTAGAATTATTGATACTGCTATTGATCATACCCATAATGCCAGAGCGCGTATACCAAGCGTTATAGATGGTAGCCTGGGATGATCCGTTCTGGCTGGTCAAACGATAGAAAGAGATATTTGAGGTAGCTTTCTTAGGGATCTCACACTCCCACTCACCGCCGGTGACGCCCTTTTGACCCTGTTTGGTCTGTCTCATGATGACAGTCTTCCAACGCTTGGGGTTTTCTTCAGAATAAGGGTCTTCATAAGAGCATGCAAGGATAATGGGATAACCCTGCGCGTCCTTATCGCTGACCCAATAACGAGCCGAATCGCTGGCGTCATCATCACCAACGGAAGCGTCGACGAATTTGATGGTATCCATCGTGGCGAAGTTACTCTCGATATCGATATCAACCGAGATCTGTTTATTCTTATAGGGATCAAGATCCTCTAAAGAGCCCTCGAGCCATACGACCAGAGTAACATTCAGTTTCTGTCCGCCGGGGATGATAAACAAAGGAGTGTGCTCATAATAATAGGTGGAAAAAGAGTTCCAGTTATAGTTAGGATAAGACGATTCGAGCGTAGGATTGCCGTTATCATCGACCAGTGAAACTGCTCCGGGGGAATTATCGACATAATCGACGACCTGGGCGGAGGGATCGATGACAACGGGCTTGACGCCGCTGTCGGCGATAAACGCCAATCTGACAGGACAATGATCCGGAGGCTTTACCTGTTTGTTCGGCTTTCCGTCATCGTCATCCTCTACAGTGAGTTCATCTTGATAGACGTCGTTGCCGACCTGGATCTTATAGCTCTTGATATAAACAGGAGTGTTGCCGGAAGTACCCTTAAGCTCAAAGTCCTTGTAGACATAATGGACGTTCTCATCGCCCTTGTTGCCCTCGCGGAAGAACATCTCCGAAGTGTTGGAGGTAAATGATTCGCCGACAGGAAAATAGATGTTTCTGCCGTCTAAGCTGGAAGCTTCATCCAGCGTAAACGCGGGAATGGTGATTTTGTTTGCGCTGTATTTATCTTTATTGATACGCAGCGAAGAGGCGGACTGGAACTCCAGATTCTCGGAATTTAAATGAGCAGCTTTGCGCTCGGTGAACCACGCCAAGGTGGAGGTTACGCCGAGTATCAAGACAAGGAGAAGTGAAACATACGATTTGATAAGACCTTTTCCGAAGAAATGGCGTTGTCTCGCCTTGAGACTCAGCGCTTTCAGAATTGTCTTTGCTTTCATCATGTTTCACCTCCTTTAGTAGTTGAAGTTTTATGCGGATTATGAACCGGATTCTGTTGCTTCAACAAGTTCCTTGATGTCAAAATACAGTGACATATTGAACTTACCGTTGACCAGTCGTAATCTCGCTTCGGCGTCTTCGCCCTCGATCCAGAGGTTGACGCGGATATGACCGTATTGATAGCCGTTACCATCATCATGCGGTAATGTAACGACTACAACATCAGCGCTGCTGTCGGAGCCGAGCCGGTAATCACCGTCTGTGCTGGCTTTGACGTTATAAGTGCCGTTTTTCCATGTGGTACGGGATGCGTTATTCGCACTGTAGAACGAATGATCCGTTGTGCTTTCATTCTCTCTGAGGGCAATACCGCTGCCTGTATAATAAGCGCTGCCCTTATTTGAAAAGCTATAATTATCAGTACCATTTGCAGTAAGTCCGGTATAGAGATGATCGGTAAGACCGTTATACCAGACATTAGGCGCCGGTATCCAGAGAAGCTCACGCTCATTGTTCGCTTCACAGTTCAGGATTGACATTCTGACCGCGCCAATCGCACCGGGCTTCATACTGGCTTCCTGCGCGTCGCCGGTGTAATCATGCTGACCGGAGAGGCTGTTGGAAGGGTCAACCGGTTCGATCGTAGACTCGTTCGTCAAAGCAATAGAGTAATTGCTCTGGCTGCGGAAGTAGAGATCAAACGACATATAGTTATCGTTGGCAGCCGCGTTCTCAAACGCCTGCTCGGTATCGATATACGCGACCTGATCGTACTGCATCAGCTTAGGGATTTTGAAAGAAGTGCCGTCTCCGGTGACCTCTGACATAAAGAGACCATCCATAAACTTGAACTCCTGATCAGAGAAATCAAAATTCAATTCACCCTGATGCCACTCGGTACGCCTTGGGATCTCAGACGGATTGTTTGTATTCCATGTTGCATTATCGCTCAATCTTTGATTGATCGCGTCATACTGATCACTATCTGACGGCGGCATGATATAAAACTCCAGCTTATCATTCATCTTCGTGCTGGCATTGATACCATCGGTGGTCGCCGTGGTACTTTTAGTAAACCAAGAGTAAACTCCCACGAATGCAACGACTGCGAGCGCTACTAAAATTATTAAATTTTTAGCAATCATTTTCCGAGTTTTTATCCTCAGTTCATCGCTCTTCTTCATTGCAAACACCTGTCAGCTTCTGTGCTACGTCAGCGTAATTCGTATGTACCGGTTAGTTTATCTATTTATAATACTTTGTTTCGGGAAGATCCAAAAGCGCCTGCGGCTTATCATCGACGAGAACCCTTGCCTTCTTGACATACCGGCGAGCTTTCTTGGTAGCGTCGGCGAGCTTTGTATCGTAATCCTTCTGGATCGCTTTCTTCTCCGCGTTCAGGCGGATGGTATACTTCTGATCGTCCGAGAAGGTACACGCGGCGATCTTCTCATTCTCGAGGGAGTCGAGCTTGACCTCGTACTGAGATTTCAGATTCTCGATCTGCTCCTCATACTTCGCTCTGATCGCCTTGATCTCCGCTTGCTTTGTGAGCTTGGCGGTCTCAAGCTGCGCTTTCAGATCGGCGATCTCCTGATCGCGGAAGTTCATCGCGGCGACCTGCGTTTGCAGGGAGTTATTCAACGCAACGTTCTTCGTCTCGATCTCGGCGACCTGCTCGCGAGCCAACATGATATCGCGCTTTGCCTGCTGTTCGATCGCGTCGACGCCGTCGATCCTCTCGCTGAGGGCGGATTTTTCATCCCTCAATGTAGAGATGATCGCGTCCTTCGCGGAGATGGTGTTGAGGTGAACACGGATCTGGTGCTCAAGCTCCTTTTTCTCGTCGTTTTTCTCTTCTAATGTATTATTGAGAGCTTTCATCTCTCTCTCAAAGTTAGAATATTTCTCCACCGCGTCATCATAATCGGTTTTCAGCTGATTATACTTGCCGGTGAGTTTTTCGTTAGCGTCATTTGCCGCTGACAGAGACGCTGCCTTCGCGGCAATATCGTCAGCCTGCTCGGCGATCGTTCGCTTGTTCTCGTCGATCTTCATTTTGAGGTCGGAGTTCTCAGCGCTCAGATTGCCGATCGTATTGGTCAGCGAACCGACCTGCGTATTCAGCTTGCCGATCTCGCCTTGCTGTTCAGCGATGGTCGCGTCACGCTCGGCGATGGTCTGCTTTTGCTCCGCTATCACACCGTTGAGTTCTTCGATGTGCGCTTTCAAACCGGCAATTTCCGCATTCAACTGCTCAATATGCGCTTCAAGCTCGGCGATCTTGCCTTCCAGCGCGGCGATGGTCGCGAGATGGGCGGCGATCTGAGCCTCGAGCGATTGGATGGTCGCTTCGAGCTCTGCGATCTTCGCTTCGAGTTCGGCGATATGCGCCTTGAGCTCCTCGACCTCTTTCTCGAGATCCATGATGCGAACCTGCGCCTGGCGGAGTTCTTCGCGGGTTTGCTCGAGCTCTTTCTTCAGCGCGTTGATCGCTGACTCCAGCTCTTTGATCTTGATATCGCGGATACGAATCTGCTCTTTTGCCTGTTCGAGTTCGGCGGTCAGCTTTGCGATGACGACCTCGCGCTCACGGACTTCTTTGAGACGGAGCGCCATTTCCTCGCGGCGGGCTTCGTAGATCTTATCCTCGATGTAGCGCGCCATCTCCTCCTCGGGCTTATTCGCCTCGGCGGCACGGCGCTCATTTTCCGCTTCATACTCCGCGTGAAGCTTTTCACGCAGAGCGCGGTTTGTATTGATCGTAGCGACGAAATGCTGGAATGCCATCACGTCGTACATATCTTTCTGAACGTCTTCGGGCATCTGACCCTCAAAGACGTTTTTCTCGAGAACGTAACCGGTCTTGCGGTAGCCCTCGATGAACACCCACAGATCATAGCACTGCTTGAACGCGGGATCCTGCTTGATGCAGTTGGTCTTGTTGATCGGCGACTTGACCGCGATACAGCCCTTGAGCGATTTAATCAGCTCGGTACCGACGAAGTCATCGAGCTTCATACGAATACGCTCGATACGCTCATAGTCGGTCAGACCGGAAAGATCCTCGTCTCTGTCGACCTTATCGCGCTCATGCTTCTCGGCGTGATGGTCGATAGTAAAGCCGAATTTCTCGTGACCGATCATCATCTCGCGATCCATGTGGATCTTACTGGATGAATCGTTCGGAGCGTCCTGCAAAGCGCGGAAACGCTGTTCAACAAACGCGATTGTTCTGAAAATTAAGGTGTGCAGGAATCGGTTCTCGTAAGTCGCGAAGCTATCCTCACGGTGTGTGTTCAAGAGCCTTTCGGGGATCACGCTGCCGTCGGGCTCGATCGCCATAATCAGGTTCGCGTGCTGGGTCAGATGCTGTACCGCGTCCTTGCCGACCTGCTTTACCTTGTCAATACGGTCGACCTCTTTGTGCTCTTCGATGAACTTGCGCTGTTCCTCGATCGCCTTTTCTATGTAGGGCAGCTTGCCCTCGATCATCTCGACCCATTCCATGTCGATAACACGGTTGTACGCGTTACCGGAGAGTTCATCATTACCCTTGTCGGCGTCAGCCATAGCAGAGGTCAGATACTCGCGCGCGTAGTCGCCGTCAAGAGTATCCTTCATTTCAGCATATGCTCGATAGTATCTGCTATAATCAATCATGAGGCTCACTCCTTTTTATCAGGGTCGGTTGATATGTTAATCGGTTGAGATTGCCACGGCTCTAATGAGCCTCGCAATGACAGTTCTCTTGGTTGAGATTGCCACAGCCCTATCGGGCTTCGCAATGACAATTGGTATAGTTATCAGGTCATCTTCTGGAGCATGCGGACATACTCTTTGCACTCGTTCATGTTCTCGCGTCCGAAGAGCTGATCGAGCTGCTGGACAAGACCGTCAATTTCGTCACGGATATAAGAGATATTCAGCGCTTCAAACTTACGGAATACCTTCTTGCACAGCGCATAGTCGATACCGTCAATCTCGGTGCCGCCGCAGCCGACGAACGCGGGTACAAAGGAGTTGATCTGCTTCATAACACGGTTACCGAAAGCAACGCGGAAATGTTCGATGACATAGTCGTCGAGGATCTCGATCTTCTTGAGATTCTCTTCGCTGATCGGATTTGCCTTAACAGCGTCGTCAAGAAGTTTTGTAAAGTGTCTGTAGTTGATGTGACACGGCGGTGTGTCGGGAGCGTCAAAGGGCTTACCCTTGGTGTTGATGTCGATGGGCATCGCACGGTCGTAAACCTTATCGGTGATCGCGAAGGTGGAGTCATCGTTGTTCGCGGTACCGACGTACCAGATGTTGTCGGGGATGGTCAGCTTGCCGTGATCGAGGTGCTTCGGGTCATCCGGCCACGGAGCGGCGACGATCTCGACGATCCACTCATCATGAGCGGGCATTTCGAGGATGGACAGCATCTCGGCGAAGTAGTACTCGACACGGGCGATGTTCATCTCATCGAGGATGACGACGTAGACGTTCTCGTTATAGGATGCTTCGTACAGCGCACGGAGCAGTTCTGTCTCGTTATATCTCTTGGTAAACTCGTTGTAGTAGCCGAAAAGCTCGGTACGGTCACGCCAGGAAGGCTGTACGGAAGCGATGACGGCGGGGTTGCAGACATATTTACCGAACGCATAAGGCAGCGAGGTTTTACCGGTACCGGAGATACCTTGCAGGATCGTCAAACGACCGGACGCAAAGCCTGCAACGAAGCAACGGAGCAGCTTGATCTCATACCAGTAATGCATGCGCGAGCAAGCGAAGTTGCGGAAGTTGGTAACAAACTCGGGAAGAGTAACGTCCCAGTCGTAGGGCTCGGGCTGATAATCCGCCCACTCCTCGTCGATGGTGACCAGCTTGTTGAAGCGGCCGGTAGCCTCTTCTTCCTCTTCGCCCTCGGCGTTGAGGGTTTCGAGCTCTTCGCCGGTCAGCTCAGAGATCTCGTTCGGGTTCAGACCGATCTGAGAGACCTTCATAGAGAGGATCTTATCCTTCTCGAGGTTCAGGCGCATGACCTCTTTGTTCAGCGCGTTGACCTCGTTGACAAGATCGTTGGTGTCCTTAGCTTTCTTCTTGAACTTCGTGAACTTCGAAATACCCTTCACGATGAAGAAGATAATCAGACCGATTACCGCGGCGAGCATCAGCATCGCGACGATCGCGATGACCCACGCGACGCCTTTGCCAAGCTCACCCTGGCCGGTAAAGTTCTGGATGATATCGTAATACGCTTTAAAGTTGAATGCCTGCAGGATATCCACAATGCCCTTAAAGATCGAGCCGAAGAACTGCTTTAGAAACTCAAATAAGAATTTAAAGATAGTATCCATATGTTCTACTCCTTACTCTGTGGTTTATACCGAAAAAAGAATGAATCTTTATCTAAAATATAACGTTGAGATTGCCACAGCTCTATGAGCTTCGCAATGACAATTGATATTACAGTTCTTCGTCAGCGATGTTGAAGAACCACATCAGCTTGACGTAGCCGTCGCGGATAACGTCGAGGCACTCGGGATCCTCGCCTTCGATCCACATGACGATGGTGTACTTGTCGGTCTGACCGGGTTCAAGCCCCTCATAAGAGGTGTTGAAAACGGTTTTGCTGTCGACAAACGGCTGGATGATGATCTCTTCGTCGGTGTGGTTGACCAGCTCTTTGCTCTGGGGCTGCTGAGCCGCCGCTTCAATCTCTTCGGGAGTGGGCGGGGTGTAGTTCTCGGGGATCTCCTTCTTGTATATCTTCTCATACGGTTCGGGAGAGCCGTCCGCCGAGGTTAGACCTCTGTTTTCCTTTGCGAAAACCTCGGGCTCAGCGTTTTTGTAGATCATCACGCGGCAAGCTTCGTCGGCGTCCTTCGCAGCCTTGACGCTTTGCAGCTGACTTTGGTAGGTCAGCGTTTCTTTACCGTTGTTGGTAAGATAGAAGGTGTAGGCAAGGTAATTTCTGCCGTTATGGGAGCCGTCCGCCTCGAGGTCGAGGGTAGCCGGCAGCCAATCGTATGTAATGTTGGTGACCTCGTTGACCATGTTGGCGCTGAGCTTGAAGGTAGAACCGGAGCCGTCGGCGTTCTCAGAGATCGAGATACCTTTCTTAGCCGCTCCGGAGTCGACGGTGATAACCAGATCACCGATCGTAGTAAGCAACCATGTCATGATCCAAATGAGCAGCAAAACCAGCACCAAAACAACGAGGGTCACGCCGGCGCGGCGTTTCCATCTGACCTGCGACGCGATATCCCGCGCGTCGCGCTTGGCGGTATAACGCTGGAAAAGTCCCTCTTTTTGGCGCTGTAGCTGGACGTCTTTATCACCTTTATATTCCAATCGTTCGAGCTGTTCAGGAGAGAAAGGCTCGTCAACATTTTTCGGTTTTCTGCTCAATTACAACAGCTCCTTTGCGGTTGGTGTGTGGGCGTCGGGAGGGATTCGCCCTCCCCATCATTATTCTTCGGGCTTGGTCTCCGCGTCCGTCGTGGTTTGCTCAGTTTGCTGAGCCTTCTGCATCTTCTGAAATTCCTGGAACTGACGGAACTGCTCAAGTTCCTCGGCAGACATGCCGGAGGGTGCGGCGGTCTGTTCGCTTTCAACAGCCTTAGGCTGCACGGCGGTATCATCCGCGGCAAGAGCGGCGGCAACCGCTTTCTTGACCGCCTCTTCCTTTTCTTCATCTGCTTTTGCCTTCTTATAGCCCGACGCACTAAGTACAACACGGATGAGCGCGTACATAAAGAAGATAATCATGGGCAGGAGGACGACTAAGAAGAAGCCCAGCTGAGTTCTTAAGAAATCCAGCGGAGCGCCCCAGCCCTTGAGGACGATTCCCTGATAGTCAGAGGAATAATACAGTGACGCGATATCAGAAGCGGTCAGATATTCATCCACATTACTTTGATCGGGAACCTGCGCCATCTCTCTGTTATCGCCCCAAGTCTGGTATCTGGTTACGCCGTCTTTCTCCACAGCGTCCACGATTCTATGAGACATCAACAGATCGTTTCCATTGGTATCTTGCGTCTTATAGGTGATGATATCGCCGAGATCATATTTGGAGTTCGCGTTAAAATTCGTTGCCCTCGCGATCACCAGATCGCCCTTGCCGAAATCCTTGCCGCCGTAGCCGTCGGGCGATCCGCCCTTCATAGAGTCGGACTGGATGGGCTGGATTGTATAGCCGAACATTGTAGAGATACCGCTCGCCTTGGAGGTCAGCGCCATCACGGCGATCAGCAGAGATACGACCAAAACCAATACAATCAAGATATTGATGATCGTATTAAAGATCGCTTTCAAGACTTTTTTTCCCTTGGAGGGTGCCGGATTCTGCGTTTCTGTATTTTTTACATTTTCACTCATAATCAATTTTTCTCCTAAACTATTGTTATAGCGCTAAGCTCTGCATACGGAGATATGCACAGGTTAGAGCTATACGGTAGTGTTTTACGACAACGAATAATAGGTTGAGATTGCCACGGGCTTTGCCCTCGCAATGACGATTTGTATGGAACGAAATTATAGGGGCGTGACGGGCGGAAAAGCCTTTCCGCCCCTACACTCCATTTTCGCATGGTTCAAAACGTTTTGACCTCTGCTCAGAGGAGCGAGAGGCAGTTTATCAGTTGAGATTGCCACACCCTAAAGGGCTTCGCAATGACAAATGATAGTGGACTGACTACTTAGAGAATTGACAATTGAAAGTTGAAAATGGAAAATTATTTTACACTTTCCATTTTACACTTTCCATTTTACACTTTCCATTTGAATCCCCCGCCTCCTTGTCAGACCGTAGGAGGCTGAAATCAGTTGAGATTGCCACGGGATGACACATGTGTCAATCCCTCGCAATGACAATTGACAAATAAATTATCCGTACGCGGCGCCGGGCGTGTTTTCACCGGCGCCGCCGTTTATGATAATTTAACAGAGAAATCTCTTTAGTCAAGCAACATCTTTCATGCAATGGCTGAAAAGACTGAATACCATTAAAGATATACTCTAAATCTAATTACGGTGTAGGCGCAGTCAGAGTGAAAGTAATATTCAAGTTGTTCAGGAAATTGCCAAGGTTATCGCCCTTAACATTGTCAGAGAACACCTCGCTAAACTCACCATCGAGATAAACAACAACAGTTACATAATCAAGAGCATTATCCGCGGTATCAAAAGCTTTAGCTGTACCAACAGGAGCTGTGGTAGCAGCATTACCTGCAGCAGTAGTAGTTCTGGAGCCCAGGCTAGCCGAAGCATAGCTAGTCATGGAAGCAGGAATAAAGCTCTGGGTTCTGGATGTATAAGTAAATGTTTCAATCAAAGAACCATCCTTGCCAAGGATCGCAACTGTTGCAGCGGGAGACATATCATGAGCAGCAATAGTGGGTTTGGTCCAGTTAACGCTCTTCAGATATACGTCCTTTGCAGTTGAGGTGCTACCAGCTTCATCCTGCTTAAAGTAAATCTTCTCCATGTAAGCCGCGCCATTGGTAATCGGGTTACCAGCCTTTGCACCGTAAGAATCGGTTTTTTCCGCCTGTACCGTGTGCAAGCCACCAGCAGCATCCATAGAAGCAGGCTGCAGAGTTTCAGTTCTTGAAGAAGCTTCAGTGTCACCAGTATTATACTTGTTGTTCAAAGTGACCTCGCGAGCAAAGCCTACTCTACCGGTAACAGTAGTTGCAAGCGCCAGGTCGAATTCAGCACCAAGCAAAAGGCTGGAATCAGTTGTGGTCTTCATTGAGAAGCCTTTAGTATTTGCGTCAGGGGAGTTGACGAACCATGCGAATGTTGCGGAACCAAGAGCGATCAACGCTACGAGGAGCATCGCAACGGAAGAGAGTAACGCTCTCTTTCTAAACTTTGTGTTTGTCATGAGAATTCCTCCTTAAATTATTTTTGTCCCAAACACCGAAGGACAAGATTTACTTATTTAAACAAGCGTTTGTGCGCTTGTGTAAACCAACTTTTGAGGGAGAACGGAGAACAGAGAACGGTGAACGGTGAACGGTGAAGGGAAAATCCTGACACACGTGTCCGGATTTTTGAATTTGTAAACCATTCCATCTATTTACCATTCTTCGATGTTTTCAGCGTTGCTGTTAACATTCGGATCAATGATTTCAATAACGTTTTTAAATCTTCAAACGATTTATCAAAGAAACCTGATCGTTCTAATATAATAAGCCAATACTCAGTTTCGTTCGCTTCTTTTGCGGCAATTTGAATTTTATTAATAAAATCAGCTTTACTGATTGCGTACTCAGCTTCATGGATATTGGCTCCGATACTTGTTCCGCTTCTCAGAATCTGTCTTGCCATAACATATTCATGCTTCACTTCGGTAAGCCATTTATAAAATGAAACGATCCTCAACGAAAACTCAATTGAATAGGTTGCCAGTTCACCTTTCATAATCCAAAACCATCAATAATTGAACGAGCGGAGCGAGAAACATACACCGTTCTCTGTTCTCCGTTATCCGTTCTCCGTGAAAGATTATTCAAACGAGTTTCCGTTTTCGTCGGCGCCGCCGAAGAGCATCTGGAAGGTGACGTTGGCGGACTGGACGTCGTTGTCGCACTCGGGGTCTTCACCCTCTGCCCAGATACGGAAGGTAATCTGCTTGGGGGTGAGGGTATCGAGGTGGAAAAGACGGCTGTCGGAGCTGAAGCTCTGGCCTACGTCGAAGGTGGTCTGACCGGCAACGGCTGAGCCCTTGTGAGGCTCCCAGATCGCGGCGGAGCCATTATCCTCAAAGGACATACGAACCGCGTTGATGATATCCGCCTTGGCGCCGGTCTCGGTGGTGGTGCAGGCAGTGGTAGCGTCCTGTCCCTCTACCTGCACGGTCTGGCCGGAGAGGTGGACATACATTTCTTTGGTAGCGATGAACCAAACCTTGAACTCAACAAATGAGGTATCGTTGGAATTACGGGATGCGCCGGACTGGCTGGCGAAGGTGATACCATTGGAAGAAGTGACGGGATCGAGCAGCTGCTGGTCGAGGGTGGGCGCGTTCTGCGCGCGGAGAGAAGTGTTGATCATGTCATTGGTGAGCACCTTTTTCCACAGGCTGACGTCGGTGCCGCGGTTCTCGATATCGAGGTACAGCTCGGGAGCCGTGCTGATCTTGAGGTTAATCTCGTTGACAGAAGCAAAGTTAGACAGCGTAAACCAAGCCAAAGTCGCCGTAATCAGCACCAGCATCGCGATGATGCTGAGCAAAAAGGTGAACTTTCGCTTGATTCGAGCCTGCGCTTTTTTCAGTTTTGCCAGTTCCTGTTGCAGCTCCTGTAGGGTCTTTTCTTCCATACTACTCACCATAAATATCCATCAAAATCGGGTGTATGCAGACACCTGATACACCAACCTACACTACATCATAATAATCTCATACTGATTATAGACAAAATTTGTGAAAAATCAATAACTTTTTCCACGATATGTGTACAAGAATCAGCACTTCGGTTAAGAAACGCCCCTGTTATGTGAGCTTTGCACGGATTATTTTGGTAATATTAGTCAAATCTCACAATTGCATGTGCAAAACACACAAATCAAAGATTTGATTTTCAGAAGATAGCTAACCGCTTTTGTAACAAAGCTGTAAAAAGAAAATCGAAATTGTGACCGATTGTCGAATTTTCGGTGTGTTATTTGGTCGAATGCCATTGAATAACTGCAGCAAAAGGACACATAACGATTCCGCATCTGCATGTTTTGGTAACGATTTTCAAAGTATCAGGATTTTTTTAAAATAACCCTTGATTTTTTTCGCAGAATTGTATATAATAGTTGAGCAATTGAAAATCACCTTTCAATTTGACCACACGTAGAGTTGTCCGAGTGGCCGAAGGAGCAGCACTGGAAATGCTGTGTACCTTTCTGGTACCGAGGGTTCAAATCCCTCACTCTACGCCATATAACAAATACCCCATACCGTTTGGTATGGGGTTATTTGTTATTTTACACTATTGCGTTGAGTGAGGGATTTGAAGGCGAGCGTCACGCTGCAAAAAAAGAACCTGTACCGAACGGTATAGGTTCTTTTTGATATTTAAAATTATCAATCACAAATCAAACAAAGATCACATTTGTTACGGCGCGTCAGTTCTTCGGCGTGATCTCGTAGGTGCTGCTCCCGATGCTGATATCATAACGCGCAACCTCGCCGTCCGGTGATTCCAGCACAACCTCTGTCTTGCCCTGCTTGCGCAGCTCGGCATGCACCATGTAACATTCGATCGCGTCCTCATAACGGATCGACAGCGTACCGAAAGAATCGTCGGTGAAATGTGCCGTATAGGTATCGTCAAAAACGACGCCCTCGGAGGGATCCTCCGCGCTGAGCAGAATATCCGTGCTGTAGACAGGAGGCTGAACGATTACCATTAACGTCATCGCGACAATCAGCACGGCGACAATGACGACGCCGGCGATGCGGACACGCTTATCGTGAAAGATACAGACAACATACAGCAGCATCGTTGCCACACAGAAAATCGTGCTGTACAAATGACACGGGAACGAAAACAGCATCTCGGAAAGATACAGTTTGTAATGGTACGCTACCAGCACCAGCATCGGAGAAAGAATCGCCAGTCCCCACCATTTGTCCTTCTTCATGAAATAGCCGATAAAGCCCATCGGGAAGGTCAGGATCGTCCAAAGAATCCAGTTTCTGTAGAAGTTCATGATTTGCCAGCCGAGGAACGGCACCTCGGTCAGATAGACCAGCGGCTGACTGATCAGAAAAAACACAAAACATTTCAGACCTGAGTCCAGATTGCTCTTTGAGTTCATGATGATAAGGATGCCGAACAGCACCCAGCGATCAAAGGTGATCGCGATATCGCGGAAAGAGGTGTCATACAGAAAGGGCACCTGATTAATCAGCCCCGTATACACACCCGCGATGACCGCAAAGATAATCAGCTTCGGCCATGTCAGATTCAGCCCGCCAAAGAGCTTTTTGACTGCAGCTTTCATATTGCTTCCTCCTTAATTGTACAAAATAGTACATACAAAACCGCATCAAACCGCGACAGCGATCCGATACGGTTTTATTGTGCTAAAGATAATTCGTTGCGTTACGGAACAAAGAAGAATCTGGTGACAGCGTCAAGCACCCTTTCAACAGGCGGCTGTTCTTCCAGCTCTTTGGTGATCTCGGAGCTGCGCTTGACAGCATCCGTGATGATCGCGTCCGCGCCGCTGCGCAGAAAATCTTCGATATCGTCATCCTCGTTGACCGTCCAGACAAAGATCTTCTTGCCCGCTTCATGAATCTCGTCAATCATAGAAGACGTAGATGTCTCTTCCTCCAGCGCGAGATAATCGCAGTTATAAGAAGCAGTATCGCCGAAGGAGGCAAATGCGAGATAACCGGTGTTGATCTCGGGATAGTTGGTCTCGATGTAGTCGATCAGCTCATAGCCCAGCGAGATCACAACCGTCTCGTCGACCATATGATATTCCTTGATGGTCTTGACCGCGTCATCCGCCATCTGCTTGTCGGCGGTCTCGCCCTTAAGCTCGACAAACAGAATCACTTTGCCTCGGCTGGCTTCAAGCATTTCTTCAAAGGTCGGTACAGGTTCGCCGTCCACCTTGAGCTGTCTGACCTCCTCAAGCGTCAGCTCGGAGGGCTTTTTGGCAAGGCCTGCCGTGCGCGCGAAGTCCGCGTCGTGGTTAACGACATAGTAGCCGTCTTTTGTGCGCTGGATGTCGATCTCTGCGCCCCACGCGCCGTATTCATGCGCCGCTTCGATACCGGCGACGGTATTCTCGGGCGCTTCAAAACCGCCCGCACGGTGCGCGATAAAGCCTGTCGATACCTTAGCCGGGAAGAACTGATCTATGCCGAATGACACGAACGCGGTCATAGCAAAAACCAAAAGAACAGCCACAGCCAGATAAGCGATCACCAGCGGAGACTTTCGGTTCGGGCGTTTTTCATAGTGCCACTCACCCTCGCTCTGATAGGTTTTATACAGCGAAGTCAGCTTGATAAACAGGAACGGTACATACAGCTGTGTCGCAATCGCAGCCAGCATCAAAACGGTAATCAAAAGGCCGATTGTGACCGTTGTCATCGCATGGTTGTTTTCATCTACCGCAGAGCCTATCGCTCTGACGCCCACAAGCATTCCGTAGAGCACCAGCACCGCCAATGCCATAAATAACAGGAAGATGATGATCTCGACAACGAAATTCTTCCAGTTCTTTTTCAAAAGCCTGACCGAGTTCTTACCCGATTCTTTCAACGACATTTTGTCGAGCAGCAGCCCGTGCAGGATAAAGACGTAGATGATACCGACAAGGAACAGCAGGATAAATACGATTATCGCGGGAATCAGGAAGAAAGCCTTGGATTCCACAACCGACATGATAAAATTGGGGATATACAGATTCTGGGTCAGGGAGATTGTCACGCCGAAGCCCAGTATCGGCGAAAGCAGACCGAGGTAGAGGATAATCAGCAGTCCCCGGGGACCGATCAGCTTTTTGATAGACAGAACGCCCTCTTTGATGCAGAGCAGTACAGAAGGCTTCTCACCGCTTAAGAGTCTGTTGCTGAGCACGATCAGTGAATTGACCTCCAAACCGATGAAGAGCATAACAGTAATCAGCGCCAGCAGAATGACGACATATCCCTGCCAGTGGGTGAACAAAAACAGGAAGTCGCCGCTGCTGACCGCTACCTTACCCGCGCCTTTGAGCAGCAGACGCGACAGCCATGAGAACAAACCGCCCCATACGCCGATCGCAACCATGTTGATAATCTGCAGAAGCAGGATGGAAGGTATCGCCTGACGATACGGTAAAAACCGATGCTTTTTCTCTTTCATTGAAATTCCCCTAACAAATAAAACTCATTCAGATCTGCCCGGATCGGACAATCCGAATTATCCACTTACATAATAACAGAAACCGTTCCGCTTGTCCATCTTTCTTCATAAAAAAATTGATCCGACGGTACAAAAGCCTTACAACCGGTTCATTCATGCACCACCCGGTTTTCTGCGCCATTTCGCATAGCATGCCGATTGATCGCCGGCGTAAAAAGCGAGACGCCGCATAAAGGATGACCCGCCGGAGGCGACAGGATGCAGACGCAAAAAGCTCCGGACATCCTTTTCTCGGATATCCGGAGCTTTGGCTTAGCACGGTTTACTTCACGGGCACACAGTGCTCGTCGTTGATCTTCTGCACCTTTTTTACACGGCGCACATACTTTTCCGCTGTCAGCGGATCGGTCGCCATAAACGTCTTGACGATCTCCATAGCGATCATGCCGCCGATGATCTTCGCGCCGAGGCACAGCACGTTCGCGTCGTTGTGCTGACGCGCCAGCTGGGCGCAGAACGGATCCTGACAAACGCAGGCATAGATGCCGCTGACCTTGTTCGCGATCATCGCGCTTCCGTAGCCGACGCCGTCGACAAAGATACCGCGGTCGCACTCGCCCTTCGCAACAGCCAGAGCGGCAGGAAGGACGAAATCCGACAGATCGCAGGATTCCTCGTCGTAGGTTCCGAAATCGACAACCGTGTGTCCCTGAGCTTCGAGATAGGCTTTGATCTCAATCTTCATCAGTGTTCCGGCGTGGTCGTTTGACATAGCGATTTTCATGGCAGATAACTCCCCCTTTATAATAGTATCTAAAGTATAGCACAAAAAGCTCGAAATACAAACACTTTTCGAAGTTTTCTGTCCGCGATTTTTCTTATTTCAATTTGCCGTACGCTTCGTCGTCTACAGGCTCCAGCCACTCGGTCGACGTTTCCGTACCGTCGATCTCGAGAGCAAGATGTGAGAACCACTCGTCGCTCGCCGCGCCGTGCCAGTGCTTGACCTCGGCAGGGATATTGATGACCGTACCGGGCGTCATCTCGACAGCCGCCTTGCCCCACTCCTGATAATAGCCTCTTCCGCCGACGCAGATCAGCATCTGACCGCCGCCGCTTTTGGCATGGTGGATATGCCAGTTGTTGCGGCAGCCGGGCTCGAAGGTCACGTTATATACCGGCACCTGCTCGGTTGATACGGGCGCCAGATAGCTTTGACCGACAAAATACTCGCCGTAAGGATTCGGCTCTCCGATCGGGAAAAACAAAGAGTTTTCAAACTTCTCTTTCTCGGTATGCACGGGCTGATCCTCGTTCCACACTTCCTTTGCCAAACGAAAAACCGCCCATCCCTTCGGCCAGCCGACATACATCGTCGCGTGCGTGATGATCGCGGCGATCTCTTGCCTGGTCACGCCGTGCGCCTTCGCGATTTGCAGATGATAGCTCAACGACGAATCCGTAATACCCGAAGCCATCAGAGATACGACGGTGATGATACACTTTGTCTTGACGCTGATCGCTTCTTCGTTCCACACCTCGCCGAACAGCACGTCGTCATTGAGATGGGCAAAGGTCGGCGCGAACCCGCCGAGCTGATCTCTTCCGGCTGTCTGTACGATCTTTTTCTCTTTCATACTTTGCAACTCCTTTATCTCTGTTTTTCATACCCGGTATTACGCGAGCAGCTTTTCGGCGCAGGTAAAAGCAAGCTCATAGATCGAATAAAACCGATATCCGACCCCTGCCTGCTCCATCGCCGCCTTTTGCTTATCGGTCACGACGGTATAGGGATAGATGCCGTAAATAAACGGGAAGAACGAGTATAAAAACTTCTGCCGCGCTTTGTCATCCATATCCGGACAAAACTTTTTCAGCATACCGTCGACAGCTTTGAGCGAATCACCGTACGCAACCTTAAACTCACACAGCCTTTCGCCGCGGCTGTTTTCCTCCATGTCATAAAGGTTCATGCTCATGAGCTTTAAAAGCAGCGCGCGTTTTTCGAGTGACTTCGCAAGAGATTTCGCAACCTCTTCCTTTGACATGGCGTCGGCGCTGTCGGTAAGCTTTTTCAGATCGGCAACCCACAGCTCATATTCCTTTTGCAGAATCGCGAGAAAAATCTCTTCCTTCGTCTCAAAATAGTTGTAGATCGAGGCGCGAGAAAACGTCGTATACTCGGCGATCTTCATGATCGTGATATCCTTGAAGCTCATATCCTTGTAGAGCATTTTGCACGCGGCGATGATCTCTTCCTTGCGCGCGTTGGTCAGTTCGGGAGAACCCTTGGGCATACTACCACCTGTTTCATTTATTCTGACACATTGTCAACAACTATATCTTACACCTGTTCTGACACAATGTCAATATGTTTTTAACAAAATCTTCTCCCTCCGTAACAAAGCCGCCCGAATCCGTCCCGGGCGGCTCTTGCCGTATCTTTTGGTCAATACTCTGTGGGCAGATCATCTACATGATATCGTTCTTTGAACGCGTCGATATCCTTTTGGGAGCGGATCAGCATCACTTCCGTAAATCTACCGCTCTTTTTATCCCTGAATCCGGCAACCTTTTCTCCGGTGCAGATCGAGGCGCGGATCGCGGGATACTGTGTTTCGGGATCGTACTCCGGCTCGGCAAAACGGCCGCCTTGGCTTTTGAACACATCCGAAAGCTTTGAAAACAGCTTGCTCATCTTCACCGCCCGCCTTTCGATTCAAATTCGATGACGGCAACCGTCTGTCCGACCTGTTCGGTCAGCGGTACCGATATCAGCATACCGTCCCTTACAGCCTTGGCGGTCACATCCTCAGCGCCTACCGTAATCCGCCGGGGCGCCTTCTCCGATACCCACGCAAGCGTGTCGGTTTCATGAAGAACGACAATTTGCGAATCAGCGGTTTCATGGATGCTTTCGACCGCGGTAAAACCGACGTATTTTTCTGTCAGACCGAGGCAGGTGCATGCGCTCACAGCCGGAAGTATCACATACCATCGGCAGCCTCCGCCGTCTGTCGTACAGCTGATCCTCTCGTTACGACCCGCGGTGCGGAAGGCTTTTTCTTCGTAGTCATAGACAACGTAGGTATCGCAAACGGTGATCCCCTCAATCTCTGCGGGCGCAAAGGTACAGGTGGTCGCGTGATCCGACAGGTTATAGACAGCGATACCGCCGCCGGTCAGCCCGTTGCCGTAGGGCGCGGTATTCTGCAGCTTCAGATATCCGCTCTTGATCGGGTCGGTAAAGATACAATCCGCCGTAGGCATTGCGGAGCGATCCATCATCGGCAGTTCGCCGTTTTTGTACGCCAGCGGTCTGAGAACGGCAGGATCGGTCTCCCCTACGCGGTCGCTGCAATAGACAGGTCCACCGCTGATCGCGCGCAGCAGCGCGTGCTTGGCGCTGTCGGGATGCTTTGTCCAGAACATATCCCAGTCACAGCAGTAGAACCGATTGTGACACAACGAATTGTAAGCGTTCTGCAAAAGGTGCTCCCGGAAACTGTCCTCCCTCTTCGGAAAGAAATCGTCGCTGTTGCGGGACACCGCAGTCGCGGGTCGTGACAGAATGTTTTCCATCGCCATACCCATACAATTGATAACCGCGCCGTCCATTCTCGCGGCACCGCTTTCCAAAGCGCTGTGAAGACCTTTTGCCGCCTCTCCCAGCGGCATGGTATTTTCAAAACACAGGGGGATCGTTCCCTGACCGTCCACCTTGACAAAGCTGATCCCCTGTTCATTCAGCACACGGTACCAGTCGCGGTAGAAGCCCTCGGCTTTCCCGGGATCGGGCACCAGCCGTCCGCCCGCGGTACGGCACAGGTAAGCGGACTCCTCTCGCGCAACAGGGCCGTCGGGCGAGATACCGCTCCAGTAACCCATCAGCGCGTGCCACACGCCGAACCACTCGATGCCCGTACTGCTTTTGATCTCCCGCGTCATCCTGCCGAAGCCCTCGGGGAACTTATCGCGGTCGGGACGGTAGTCATACAAGAGCCTGTCTTTCAGCGACAGCCATCCGTCGTCGATAATCATCCACTTGACAGGCACCTGTTTTTCAGCAAATTCCGCCGCTTTCTGTCGAACGCCTTGTTCATCAACGTCCGTATAAAACGCGTCCCAGCTGCACCACCCCAGACGCTTGAACACTTCGGGTAAACGGCGTTGTTCTCTGAGCCTGATATTCTTGACACGGGCAAGCTGTGTGAACACCGTCGTGATCGCCTCGCTCACAGACTGAGCCTCGGCATAAAGATACAGCGGCTCATGCAGTTCGCTGAGTCCCGCGTAAAGCGCTGTCAGAACGAGCTGCAGCTCCGTGTCCGTTCCATGGGTCAGGTACGCCTTGAAGCGATCACCCACCATCGGCACAAAACAACCGAATCTGTCGGCAAAGCGGAACAGCGCGACCTGCGTTTGATCGGGTATCTCCTTCGCGGTTCTGACAAACGCCGGACGCGACCACCATGAACTGAACATATACAGAGCGGTGATATCCGTCGGCGCTTCACGCATAGGCAAAAAGAGCCGCACGGGCAACTGCGCTTCAAGGTTATGACACTCTGAGAGCTCCTCGTTTTCGACGGTCAGATCCATCCGGCCCATCCGACAGCCGCCGCACAGTTCCTCGCTTACCGACAATCTCAAACCGTCCTCCGCGACCTCAGCACCGTTCAGACACAGCTCCCGCACAAACTTTTGCTTTTTCTGCCGTTCTACTTCACAACGTATTTTGATATCTGTCATCCTGCTCACCCTTTCCGTCAATCAAGATAGTCATATGATACAGCATATTTCCTGAAAAGTCACTATCTGCGCGCAAAAAATCCAAAAATCAAGGCCACCCGATACGGATGGCTTTTCGCTGCCGAAAATCCGTCAAATTACGACTGATACTAATCCTTAATTAAAATCTTTATCATTTATTGGGCTAAATTTCGCATAGCTTTGTTGTCGTCGTCGTTCGCTGTACTCTGAAGGCTACTCCGGTTGGTATGCCTTGACCTCGTGCCGCGACTCCTCCTCTCCCTACAACGCGAGGCGTTGCAGGGACCCCGGAAGTGACAGGCGCCAGCAGTGACACTAAGCCAATCGCCGACACGCGTGTCCGCTCTTGGAGTGTTGTTGCATGGGTGTTGTTAGCCAAATCAAAGATTTGGACAACACCTCAAGCCTGCCTGCGTCGCCCGCCGTGCTCTGCAAAATTTATCCTTAATATCTGATTAAATCTTTTTATTAAGGATTAGTATTACTTGAGATGAGTATCAGCCTTGTGCATAGTATTTTCGGCTATTGCGGACAAAAAACACCTGTCTGCCGTATCCTACCGTTGATAGGTTGGATACAGCAGACAGGTTGATTCAGCTTGACTTTATGAATGATTTCGCTCTGTCAAACAAGGGTTACTAAACGCTTATACAGCGCTGACTTCTATCAGTTGAACTGAGAATTGTATATCTCGCTGTAAAGACCGCCGAGCTCCATCAGGGAGTCGTGGTTACCGGTTTCTACAATGTTACCGTCCTTCATAACAAAGATCAGGTCGGCGTTCTTGATGGTAGAAAGTCTGTGCGCGATAACAAAGCTGGTTCTGCCGCTTGTCAGAGAATCCATCGCCTTCTGGATCAGAATCTCGGTTCTGGTATCGACGTTACTGGTCGCTTCGTCGAGGATCAGCATCGGCGCGTTCTCGGTCATCGCTCTTGCGATGGTGACAAGCTGTTTCTGACCGGCGGAGAGAGCGCTCTCCTTCTGGATCTCAGTATCGAGACCCTGCGGCAGGGTGGAAACATAGTGAGCCAGGTTGGTTTCTTCGAGAATTTCCTGCAGTCTGTTCTCGTCAACATTCTTGAGGTTATAGACGATATTCTCTCTGAGAGTACCGTTGATAACCCAGGTCTCCTGCAGGATCATGCCGAAGATATCTCTCAGCTCTGCGCGGGACATATCCTTGATGGATACACCGTCAACTAAGATATCACCGCTGGTGATCTCATAGAAGCGCATCAACAGGTTGACCAGCGTGGTCTTGCCGGCGCCGGTAGGACCGATGATTGCGACCTTCATACCGGGCTTGATCTTACCGGAGAAGTTGGTGATGGTAAGCTTCTTGGGATCGTAGCCGAAGCAAACGTCCTTAAACTCAACCTCGCCGCGGATGTGGTTGTGGTCGAGAAGCTGTTTCTTGTCGCTTTCGTCGTGAAGCTCTTCCTGCTCAAGGAAGGTGAAGACACGGTTGCAGGCAGCGGTACCGAGCTGGATGGTCGAGCTCGCCTGACCGATCTGAGCCAGAGGCTCCTGGAACAGCGATACGTAAATGATAAAGCCGGTGATGATACCGATATCGGAGATGGAACCGTTGGCAAAGAGCAGACCCGCAACGATCAGAACAGCCGCGTAGGTCAGGTAGGATACAAACTGCATAGCAGGCTCGATCAAAGTACCGATCGCCTGAGATTTGTACATGATCTTACCGAAGAGGTCATTCTTTCCTCTGAACTCTTCGACCTTCTTGTCTTCGGCGTTGAACGCCTTGATGACAAGCTGACCGGAGTAGTTTTCTTCAACGGTAGCGTTGACTTCGCCGAGGAGCTGCTGGTTCTTATCAAACAGCGGCAGCGCGAACTTGAAGGTAAGAGAAATGATAATCAGCATGATGGGCAGCGAGCATACAACAACGAGCGCCATCTGCCAGCAGGCGATGAACATCGCGGCGAAAACGCCGATCAGCATGATACCGGACTGCACCAGCAAGCTAACAGAGTTCTGCAGGGAAGTGCTGAGAATATCGACGTCATTAGCAACAACGGAAAGGATATCACCTGTCTGAGTCGTATCAAAATAATCCAAAGGCATGACGTTAATCTTGTGAGAGATCTGTCTTCTCAGATCCTTGGAGAACTTCTGGATGATGGTATTGAGGATAAATGCGGAAATAAATCCGGCAAGGAAGGAAATGCCGATGTATGCGACCAGAATCAGCGCATAGTGGAGCACGTTATCCATATTGACAACAAAGTTGCCGGCAACCGCTTCTTTACCGACCGGAGAGATCTCGTTGGTCAGGTTGCGGATCATACCCGGGGTCAGGATCGTGAAGATAACGGAGGTAATCAGCAGGATGATCGAGATAATGAAGGGCGCGTAATACGGTTTGAACGCTTTTACAAGACTACCCAGCTTGTTCTTTTCTTTAGCAGGAGCATTTACGTTTGTACTCATAATCCTAACTCCTCCTTACTAAGCTGTGATAATGCAATCTCCTGGTATACAGGACAATTTCTGACCAAGTCATAATGCTTGCCGATACCGACCATCTTACCGTTATCCAGTACGACGATCTGGTCTGCGTCCATAATGGTACCGACGCGCTGCGCGATGATAACTCTGGTGGTATCGGGGAGCTGCTCCGCGATACGGCCTCTGACCGTTTTATCGGTCTTATAGTCGAGCGCCGAGAAAGAGTCGTCGAAGATCAGGATCTCGGGCTTGGTGGCAACCGCTCTTGCGATACAGAGTCTCTGCTTCTGACCGCCGGAGAAGTTCGTGCCGCCCTGAGCGACGGGAGATTCATACTCGTTTCTCTTCTTCATGACAAAGCCGTCAGCGTCTGCGATCTCAGCAGCCCATCTGATATCCTCAAGCGACATATCGGAATCTTTGAACGCGATATTGTCCTTGATGTTGCCCTTGAAGAGGAAGCCTCTCTGAGGCGCGTAGCCGATGCGGTCTCTCAGATCCTTCTGAAGAACGTTTTTGACGTTGACGCCGTCGACGAGTACTTCGCCTCGTGTACAGTCAGCCATACGCGGGATCATATTGATAATTGTGGTTTTACCGCTGCCGGTAGCGCCGATGAAGGCGATGGTCTCGCCCTTCTTGACCTTGAAGCTGATATCGGAAACAGCCTCTTTGTCAGAACCCGGATAAGCAAAGCCGACGTTCTTGAACTCGATGGTACCCTTTTCTTTGAAAGGAACGGGGTTATCGGTATCCAGAACGGAGACCTCGTGGGTGATAACCTCATGGATACGCTTTGCGCTGACAGAAGCTCTCGGCCAGATAACGATCAGCGTGACCATCAGAACGAAGGACATGATAATCTGGCTCGCGAGCATTACAAACGCGTTGGTCGCGCTGAAGGACTGCGCGGCGTCTTCCATCTTCATGCCGTTGAGGACATATGCGCTCGCCCACAGGATGGACAGGGACAGACCTGTCATAACCATCATAACAAACGGTGTAAAGAAGGACAGCACACGGCCGGCAAAAATCTGAACCTTGGTGAAAGCGGCGTTGACCTTTTCAAACTTGTTTTCCTGATAGGTCTCCGCGTTGAACGCTCTGACAACTCTGACGCCGGTCAGGTTCTCTCTGGAAGCGACGTTCAGCGCGTCGGTCAGCTTCTGGATAATCTTGTACTTCGGCGTCAGCATCATCAGCAGGATGACGACGACAAGGACAAGGAGAACCAGCCATACAGCGGTGACAATTGTCAGAGAAGTGTTAGCATACTGCAGCAGCAGAATGACAGACCATACCATGACGACAGGCGCCAGGAAAGCGGTCTTTAAGAATGTGAGCCACGCAAGGTGGACATTCTGCATGTCGTTGGTAGTTCTGGTGATCAGAGACTCGGTAGAGAAAGAAGCGAAGTCCGAGATAGCGAACTCGTTGACCCTCTCATACATTCTCTGTCTGATACCGGTAACGCAGCTGGAAGCGGTCGCGCTGGCTACGAATCGGATAATAACCTCGATCGCCGCCATCATGATAGCGCATATGACCATGTACAGACCATACCACCAGATTTCGGCTACACCGTTCTCACGGCTGTTCTGAACAGCGCCGGTGAGTAAGCTGATGTAGCTTACGATTTGCATCATGAAGAAAACTTCGCCCAGCGTCAGCAAAAAGATTGCGATAACCGAGACCCAGTTTTTGCCCTTCATGTTTTTGAAGAGTAATTTGAACATGACATCCCCTCTTTTTATGGTTTTTTGTGCTTATAATAACGGCATTGTTGCCGATTAACACCGTACTCAACGACTCTGCGACGGTATCGTCACTTTCACCGACGTTCCTCCGCCTTCACGCGTAGCGATCGTCAACGTTCCCCCGCACATCAGCGACAGCCTCTGGCGGATGTTATTCAGCGCGATATGCGGCTCGTTATCGTCGACCGGATCAAAGCCCGGGCCGTCATCCTCCACGATGATCTCGCTCCCGGACTCGGTCTGCCGGGTCACAACAGAGATATGAATCGGGTCGCTGCTCGAGCTCATGCCGTGCTTGACAGCATTCTCAACGATGGGCTGCAGCGTCAGCGGCGGCACACGGAACATGGTGTGCGGCGTATCGAAGCTGACAAAAAAAACATCCTCGAACTGCGCCTGCTCAACGGCCAGATAAGCGCGGGTATGCTCCAGCTCGTTATGAAACGGGATGGTATCCTCGCTTACGATCGCGGTAAAGTTCTTGCGCAGATAGGTGGTAAAATCAAGCGTGACCTGCTTTGCTTTTCCGGGATCCTGATCGCAAAGATAGTAAATCCCCATCATCGTATTGTAGATAAAATGCGGCCGCATCTGCAGCACCATGACGCTGGCGCGCTGATTGGCGAGCTCGCGCTGCTGCCTCATATATTGCTCCACGTTTTCCGAAAAGATGATGCCGAACATCGTCAGCGCACAGAGAGATATTCCGAATACCACCAGCATATCGGCAGAAGCGAACATATAGATGATGATCGCGATTGTCATGGGCAGCATATAAACAAGAAGAGCAATATAATAGCGTTTTGAAAGCTTTTTATATCTTCTGACCAAACCCGTGATGTTGAGAATCATGATCGCAACTAGCGGAACCAGCAGCAAAGGATACCACTTTCCGCGGAAGTACAGATTACCCGGCTCAGCGTAATAAAAGACGTCCGTAAACTGACCGATTATCAACATGAGACAGAACACAACCCACAATGCCGCGACAGCGCCGAACAACGGGTTTTTCCTGATGCTCTCGCCGCAACAATGCAGTAGAAACACCATCGGCATCGGCGTCAGCGCAGAGAAAAACAGATACTCTAAAACAATGACTACCCTTTCCGCAGTCGCCATTTCGGGATTTGTGTAGATAATCATATCGGCAAAAACCACGACAACATACAGCAAAAGCAGCGAAAACAAAGTGATGAAGTAGCGCCTGCTCCATCGGTCAAGCGCAGGCATCAAAGCGGAGAACACAATTCCGACAATCATCAGAAGCAGAAAAGCGCCTGCCGCAGAATAACTGCCGATATCGCTCCAGCTAATCATGCGCCCTCGCCTCCCGTCCAAAACGGGTATCTCAGATTATTAAGCTGTTCCCTGACGCCTTCCGGTGTAATCGGCTTGAGCATAAAACCGCTTGCACCCGTGCTCCAAGCGTCAAGCGCATACTCACTGTAAGCGGTCAGATAAACAACGTTGGTGCGGGGATTGATATTGAGCAGTCTGCGGCACAGATCAAGTCCGCTTGTGTTTCTCAGCTCGATATCCAAAAAAGCAAGCGCTATCCTGTTCGACCTTGCGTACTGTTCGGCTTCGGCCGCATCGGTAAATCCCATGACCGACGCGTTAGGCATGACCTCTTCGAGGATCGGTAAGCCGCCTGTAAGGATCAGCTTTCTGTCATCCACCATGATGACGTTAGGGCAATCGTCGCTCAGGGCGGTCGCGGAAAGCAGGATACTGACGTCTACCCCTATAACCTCGGAGATTCGGGATATCATCGAAGCGTCCGGCAAACGGCTGCCCGATTCCCAGCGCACGACCGTGGAACGGTTAACATACACTCTATCAGCCAGTTCCTGTTGCGAGAGTCCTTTTTCAATTCGCAGTTTTCTCAGGGTTTCTGAAAATAACAGACTCATTATTTGTCATACTCCATGGTTGATTATGATAAGTTTCACCTATAATCTACATAAAAAGCTATTATATATTATATATAAAGCACTAACAAATTACAAGATTTTTTGTAAATTCGGATGTTCCATAATGGAACATAGCAAAAAAAAGCCGAATTGTCCGCCGTTTCATTGTTTCACAGACAATCTTTCTCCTTTTTAGGGATTGTCTATGAATCAGATCAATTCAGGGCACGTTCCTTTTACCGTCATTCTTTCTTGGGTAAGGGCACAAAAAGCTGCTCTGAGAAAAGAGCAGCTTTTGTATCTTATACTAAGTATCCATTAAACGCTTTAACAAATTTGTTAGCGAGAAATTTCGCAGAGCAAGGCGGAGGACGCAGGCATACTGGCGTATGTCAAGGACGACAACACCGCTATGCGGAATTTACCGCAATAAATGTTAAAGTGTTTTAATGATACTTAGTATGATTCAGCTTTAATCATTTTGCTAAAGGCTCTCGCGATTCCCTCTGATCGGTAATTCGTCATCTTCTTCCTCAGGGAATCCTCCCGAGGTCATAATAACGTCCTCTGCTTGGAATCCTATGATCTCAAGCTCTGTGCGCTCATATCGTTCTTTCTTCATGACTGACCTCCTTACGCGACGCTGTTAAAATATGCGATCGCCGCTTCATTATAGCGATACAGCGCCGTCACGGTGTCGGTGATGGGCTGAGCGCCGCCGTCATTCCGCAAAACGTCCTTGACATAAGAGAATGCCGAGTAACTGCCAAGGGAAACGTCATCGTATCTCAGCTCATAGTTCTCACCGAGCTTCGACGCGGGGATATCCGTGACCTCGATATAGCAATAAACATCGTCGTAATCCTTGACCGCTCCGACGTTTTTGCCCTTGCTGTCGAGCATAGAAAGAGCGGAGGTATCCGCGCCGTTCTTCTTGAAGTAGAAGCGCAGGGTAGTTTTGGTCTTTAAGAGCAGGCTGTAGCCGTAATACTCGATCCCCTTGCCCGCGAGCACCGCGTTCATGGAGTCCTTATCGGGAACATCCGATAAGATGGCGGCGATCTCGCTGCCACTCAAATAAATCAGGTCATAATCCACATCGTGGTTAGCCGGAGCATCTGTGTTGTGGGCGAACTGTTCCTGAGCGCTTGCGCCGTAGTTGAGCATGGTCTTAACCAGCGTGATGAGCTTGTCGGAGAACTTGTTGTCCTGATTCGCTAAGATGACGTCAGCATAATCCCTCACCTTGTAGGTCTCACAAGCGATTGGCTCAGAAGCGCCGCCGATGGTGATGCTCGCCGCGATCTCGTCGTTCATTTCAGCGGCACAGACATTACAGGTCGCCTTGTAACAACCGGTTTTTGTGTCCTTTTCGCTCTCGCTGTCAAATGTGACAGACTCACTCTTTCCGTTCCAAACAAAATCAACACGAACGCCCTCGGCGAGTTCTTCGTCGGCAAGATTCAGATAAAAGTTCACGCCGATATCGCCGTTAAGCGATAAGCTGTGATAAGCGAAGTAGTCGAACGGTTTTGAATCGGTATAGATCCTGCCGCCGAAATCGACGGTTGCGAGCAAAACATGTTTGCCGTCTTCTATGCCTCTGGTGATCGTCGCTTCTACGGTTTCTTCATGCTTGCACCTTTCATCGGTACAGGTAAATGTCGCGGCAGCGGAGGTATTATCCTTCGACCAATTCCAAACGGGATCGCCGTAGGTATGCGCGTCGGTGAAGTCATAGGTAATGCTCCGCGCACCGAAATCAGTACTGCTGAACTGCGTGCTGTGCTTCAGGTGCATGGTGACGCTGCGATTGCCGAAAATGTTATTGCCGACAGTGATCGTGCCGCTGCGGTCAAAGGTGATATCCAGCGGGCTGCCCTCCTGAGAGGATGCAAAGGCATTGGTGCCGATCTTGTTCAGGTAGGTTGTACCGCCGATCACCTTCGTCACGTTCGCGTTGCTAAAGGCATTATTGCCGATCGTATCGGGATAGCCCTTGAACACCAAGGTGAACGGAGGCGTCGTTTGATCATTAAAAATGTTCTTGCTTTGACTGTCGCCGCCGATGAAGCTGATTCTATGACTCTCATAGCTCGCGGGGATCACGAGCTCGCCGAGGTTTTCAACCGGTCCGGTGTATCTTACGATACCGTAATCTTGACTGAATGGATTAGTCGGGGATGGCTTGATCGTCACGTCAAAGTAAGAAAACGTGATGGAGCTCAGTTCACTACCGATAGAGCCGTCCTCGTTCACGGCGTAGTTTCTGCCGTCGATAGCATAATGCTCTACGGTACCGAAAACATAGCTGCCTGTGCCGTCTACATACGGTTCGACCCGCTCGACATGCGCGACATAGCTGAACGCAGCGCCGACAGTCACGTCGGAGTCGGGCATGATGAAGCTGTATACACCGTTAACAGGCGCTAGATTTTCGCCGTCGACCGTCACGGCTTTGATGATATAGCTCTCATCGGGCGTGACAGTCAGGGTGACCTCATCGCCCTCGCACGCTGAATCATCAGACGGGGTGACCGTACCGTGCTCGATCGTATCTATTAGAATACGGTGCGCCGGCTTGAATACCGCTTCACCGTCAGCGTTTCTGCCAACGGCATAGCCCTCGTGATTGCAGAAGAAGGACTTCACGTCGCCCTTACCGGACAGTCCCGAGGTAAGCGCGGAGGAATCGAGCGTATCCTTGCGCAAACCGATACGCGCACCGGACTCGAGCCGATCCGTGATGGTAACGAAGCGACCGCCCTTGATGTAAAGATCGCTGTCGAAACCGGAGGCCGTGTTGTTGCTGACGACGGGCGATCCGTAGAGATTCAGCGTACCGCCGGTGTAGTAAATACCGCCGCCGTTGCCGCCTGTGCCCGCCATGTTGCCGGTGATCGTACCGCCGCTGAGGGTCAGGGTGCCGTTCGTCCAGATACCGCCGCCGTTGTAGCTAACATCCTCGATCGTATTATCCGAGATCGTGCCGCCGCTCATCGTCATCTCGCCGCTGTTCAGAACACCCGCGCCGCCGAATTGATAGGCGGTGTTGGAAGAAACTGAGCCGCCGTAGAGATTCAGCGCGGATCCGGAAGGGTTCGCGATACCGCCGCCCTCATAAGCGCGGTTGCCGGTGATCGCGCCGCCCTCGATATTCAGTGTACCGTTGTTGACGATACCGCCGCCGGCTGTCGAATGATAACCACCTGTGATGACGCCGGAATCATCTATGCTCGAATCCCGGATCGTCAGGGTACCGTTATTAGTGATGACGTTTCCGTCGGCGGTCGCCTCATCCATACAGCGGTCGAGCGTGAAGCCGTTCAGGTCGAGGGTGATGCTCTTGCCCACGGGGATCAAGAGCGCCGTATCGGTATCCGTCGCCTCGACGTTCTCCGTCAGCCGGATCGCCGTGCCGTTTGTCGCGTAATTGATACGGGATTGCAGGAACGCCCACGCGGTGCCGGCTTTATCGGGAGTAAGCGTTTTTTCGTTGAAGCGTTCTTTGTCGTTGCTTTCGTAAGTACCGCTGTAAGAGTAAGTCCCATCCGTCATATCCCGGATGAAAATGATCTTTCCGTTTCCTTCATACGATGTAACGGTGATGCTGTCGGTCGGCTCCGACCAGCCCAGTATGACGTCGTTCGGAGAACTGAGCGTTCCGTCTACAGTTGTACTGCCGCCGACGATGGAAATACTCTTACCGTAGAGCCTGCCGTTATAGGTCAGGCTTCCGCCGGAGACGGTCACGACAGTATTCTCGTTCTCCATCGTTCCGGTCAATACTGTGTCGCCGCCGGAGATCGCCAGCTCACCACTGCAATTGATCGGGGAGCCGTACTTGCTCTTGACCGTCATGCTGCCGCCGGTGACATGGATATCTCCCAAACAGTTGAATACCACGCCGTAGTCACGGGAGGAATTGACGGTACCGCCGGAGATATTCGCTTCATCCTCAACAGAGATATACGATGTCTCCAACGTTCCGCCGAGCACATCGAGAGAGCGCGCATACACGTTCGTCTCGATCTTTCCTCCAACGATATCAACGCTTCCGGCGTAAATGCCCAAGCCCCTGATAATGCCCTCGGTCTCACCGGGAGCGCGGTAGACCGTCAGCGCTCCGGCAGTCTTCAGGTCGCTGTTTCCCAGCACATAAGGATTCATGTTCATGATCGCGCCGTCACGAAGGATCAGCTTGACGTCGCCGTTGAGGTCGATACTGTTCGTGATACTGAGCTGACCGATATTGTGTCCGTTGCTCTCTTTCTTTTCAACGTAGTACCAGCCCGAGGTCAGCTCGGGGATACCATTAGTCAGCTCAGCTGCCTGAGCCATCTGCACGTTGCCATCCTCGTCGATGTATTCTATCTCATGCAGAGTGCTGAACACTGCTGTCACGGTGATATCGCTCTCCGGCATTTCAAAGGAATCATCGTTGATGACGGTCTTAACGCCGTTCTGATCGGTATAGTACAGCGCCGTCAGCTTGCAGCCCTCGTCGGGAGCGGTCGTCAGCTCGATATGCTCGCCTCTCTTAGCCGATGCCGCGGAGGAGGTGACCGTTCCGTGCTCGCATTCAGCGATATTGATATCAAAGATCAGGCGGAACGTCTCGGTCACGGAGTATTCCTTACCGGCGAAAACACACTGAGCGGTAGCGACCCTGTTCTTATCGACATCCTCATATCTGACCTTTGCGCTGACCTTGATGATATCGCCGTTTTCCTGCTGCTTAAACACAGCGGTCGCCTGCGTATGATCGTCTGACCAGAGCCATTCCGTAAGGTCATAATGGGTCGAGTCGTACAGCTCGAGCTTCTTGCCCTCAGCCGTCTGTACCTGTTCATCTGTCAGCGTACCGGTGTAGAGATTTTCCCCGTCTGTCAGCGTCTGACCGTCGGAAATATCAATGCTGTACTGATCCTTCTTATAATTGATTCGATTCAAGGTGATCGAGCTGTCGGAGGTGTTGCAGCCGAGCTCAATGCTCTTGATCGCTGAGAAGTCATCTATCTTGATCGTCCCACCGAGGAGATTCGCAACGCCGTAGGCGGTAGCGCCCTTTACATCAAAGGTACCCCGCACGATCTTGATGGATTCATCCGTGACAAAATCCGCTGCTCCGCCCTTCACGATCGCGCCGTACTGTACGAAATGTCTCAGCTGAGGTGATTCTTTACAGGAGCTGAGATCCAGCGTGCCGCTCTGTGAGTACTGTCCGTAGATCGTCAGGGAAGAGTTTTTATTCATACTGTAATCAATCGGGAATCCGCCGTACGGAATAGGCTTCAACGTCGCGCCGTCAGCAAGGATCAGGTGGGCGTCACCGATGACCGCGATCGTGCTGTTCGCATCAAAGGACTGACTCACCACATACCAGCCATCGCCGAGGATCAAATGATCGCTGTCGAGCCTCTTTGCCAAAACGCTCTTCCTCTCACCCGCTTCGTCAACATATTCTGTCGTCACGACCGGGAGATACAGCGCGCGGAAGGTCTTGTCAGCGGCAAGCTCCACCACATCATACGGGAATAGCGCGTTCTGATAATCGGCTCCCTCTTCCAGCCAGCATACAAACTCGTAGCCGACGGGGCCCTGCTCGCAATCGGGAAGGACAACCTTCGTATTAACGGGCGCTTCGATCGTGGTAGGGAGGTCGGCATCGTTGTAAACGTTCCTCTCAATCAGAGTCATCCGCTTCATCACCGCGTTCTGACCGCATTTCGCGCACACGTGATCTACGTTCCATTCGTGCTCCTCCGCCGATTCGGGGAAGGTACAGCCGCAAACGCCGCAGTACAGCTGATGCTTCATATTATCCAGGGGGATCCACTCGGCGTTCGCATGATCGCAGGCGTAGACCAACGCATATTTATTGTTGCGAACCGCGTTGTAACGGCTCTGACTGTAATGATCCGCCGTGCTGCTCGCATTGGAACCCGCTTTGGCAAGAAGATTATCGGACAGCGTGAGGGTTCCGCAGGAGGGGCGGGAGTACAGGAAGCTGTTGTAATCGCCGTTGCCGATCGCGACAGAGTTTCCGTCGCCGCCCGCGACCGCTTCTACCGTGCTTTGACCGGAGATCCCGACGTAGCTGACGCCCTCGTCCTCACCGCCGCCGATGCCGGAGCCGTACTCACTGCCGTAGGCGTGTACCTCGGAATCGACGATCTCGATATGACCGCCGTTGCCGCCCTCACCGCCGCCGATGCCCGCGCCGTCTACACCGCCCCACGCGCTCACGGTAGAGCCTTGGAACTTGATATTTCCGCCGTCGCCGTCGTCGCCTCCGCCGATACCCGCGGCATAACCGCCGCTGGTCGCCTTGACGGTGGAATCAATGATGGTGATGTTGCCGCCGTGGCCGCTCTCACCGCCCCCGATACCTGCGCCGTCAGTCGCGCTGTCAGCCGTAACATTCGAACGCTCGATGGTGATATCGCCGCCGCTGACGTCGTCACCGCCGCCGATACCCGCGCCGTAACGCCCGCCGTGAGCTGTTACAGTAGAATCAGAGATATTGATAGTGCAGGAGGCGTCGGTCTCGTTACCCGTACCGATGCCCGCCGCGTCGGTGCCGCCTGTCGCGTTAACGTCAGCGCCGTTCGTGATGTTGATAATGCCGCCGGTCTCGGACTCGTCGCCGCTGCCGATGCCCGCGCCATAGTCGCCGGCATTCGCGATGACCGTACTGTCGGAAATATTGATCGTATCGAAACTGTGCTCATCCGCGCCGCCGATCGCCGCGGCATATTTACCGCTTGAAGCATTTACATTAGCTTTCTCCGTAATATTGATCGTACCGCCGGAGCCTTGGTATCCGCCGCCGATACCCGCGCCGGAAACCGTCTTGCCGAACAGCTGTGCAAACCAGCTGATCAGCTGCAGTCCCGTAGCGTAGTATTTCTCTCCGTCCGAATACCAGTTGGTTCTGCCAATCTGAGCCTGGATATCCTCGTCGAAGCGGTCGCCGGAATTATAGGATTTTGAGATCGCGGTAACATGGACGTCCTTACCTTTGATATTGATGGTACCGGCGTTGCCCTCTCTGCCGCCGCCGATACCCGCGCCGCCCGCGGTAGAGGTGGCGACGACCGACGCCGTGCCCGAGATATTGATCGTATTCGCGTTTCTTCTCGCACCTGCGCCGATGCCCGCGCCGTATTCACCAATGGCGATGATCGTACCGCCGGTGATCGTGATCGGGCGGGTAACCCATGCATCTTCACCGCTGCCAATACCGGCGCCGGAATCGTCCAGATCGCTGCCGGTAGAAACGGCATTGATCTTGCCGCCGTAGATGTTGATCTGCGGACTGTAGGATTGAGCGCCGCCGCCGACGCCCGCACCGCATACCGCCACTGTCCGGATATCGCCGCCGTAGATACTCAGGGATGAGTTGAAATACTCGTTTCTCGCACCGCTGCCGATGCCCGCGCCGCTGGTGGTGTTGGTCCTGATGGTGCCTCCGTAGATACGGATACCTTCGCCGCCCCAGGACATCGTGCCTTCATAACCGCCGCCGATACCGGCACCGTTGCAGTATACCTGCTTCATACACGAGATATTGCCGTCCCAGACGGTGATGCACTTCGGAGCGCCCTTATGACCGCCGCCGATGATCGCGGCAGTGCTGTTATAATCGCCCCTCAGGTCAAGGGTGCCGCCGTGGATCGTGATCTCACCCGCGTCCTCGCCGTCGTTCGAGCCGATCGCGGCACACGGCTTGTAGGTATCGCCGGAATTATGATTCAGATAGATCGAGAGCTTACCGCTTGTCTTTGACGCGGCATAGATATCGAGCGTACCTTCCTTCTCGACGCGGATGCCCTGATCGCAGGTCAGGGTAGCGCCGTCGCCGAGGTACAGTCCGACCGTCTGACCGTTCGCGACGTTCAGACGCCCCGAAACTTTCGTATCGGACGTGACGACATAGTAGCCGCTCGTCAGATCGTTAGACGACCGCTTAGAGAGCTCGGTATACTGCGTAATGACCTCGGGATCGTTGACGACCTTGCCGGCCGCACTGTCCCAGTGGTGCTTAGTAATCGTGATTGCTCTCGCGGCACTGAACTCAAACGGAATAATGGTAAACATGCTGAGGATCATGAAGATCGCCAACAGCAGGCTAACCGATTTTTTAATTATCTTCATTCATATCACCCCGGATTAGGCAGGAATAATTATGCACGTATTTGATATATTATAGCAAATAATCAATAAAATGTCTATCAGAAATCCCCTAAATTATTAGAGTATCATGGATTTGTAAAGAGTTAAATGTATAAACTAACATACGCTAATCTTACCGGGATCAGCTCGATCATTATTGATAACAATTCGAAAACGCATACTTTAAAACAGTGACGGTTTTCAGAGACTGATACAATTTATCATATATTGCAAATTTTTTAAGTTTTAACAACACACTAAACCAACTTTGATATTCATTAATACTAATAGAGCATTATAAACTTACAGCCCACATAGAAGTGGGCTGTAACTATTAGTAGTACATATTAGTTTACGTTAAATATAAAAATACTCACTATCAGATATTGGCATCGTGATACGCGTATCTCCTATTTTCACACCCCGTCGCCGGAGCACTATCTTCGGCACTACAGGGCTTAACGTCTGTGTTCGGGAATAGTGGTCTCCGAAAAGCCCCGCTTTTGGAGAAAGGACGAGCGACGAAGCGATACGAGAGCGGATCGCAAGGTCTGCTCTCAATGAGCGAAGTCCGCGAGGACGCGGGGTGGACCCCCTGCGTCAACAACACCAACTGTTGATAATGAGATTCTTTTTTTGGCCATCCCCGTTGGACCTTACCTTCGACCGGGGTTAACGAAAATAAAAGAACCTCATTACCGGATGTTGGCATCTTCCTATTTTCACACTCCGTCGCCAGAGCACTATCTTCGGCACTACAGGGCTTAACTTCCGTGTTCGGGATGGGAACGGGTGGACCCCCTGCGTCATCAACACCAACTGTCGATAATGAGATTCTTCTTTGGCTCCCCCAGTTGGACTCGAACCAACGACAACTCGGTTAACAGCCGAGTGCTCTCGGCGGCGTATACTTTTATACCGACCTGTGGATGTTCGAGCCAGTGCCGTTCATAGAGGAGTCTGACTGTCACTACTCATATTAGCAAACTTCTTTAACTGTGTCAACTTGATCAGCTAAGAATTGATTATATGTGCTTTTGATAACAACTATAACCTGATACCCTTTAAACACATAGATTCTATCGATGAGAGCGTTAACAATCATTCGCTGTCTGCTAATAGACGAATTATTGAACTCTTCTGCCCATGTAACGAACTGATCATAGTATTTATCAAGGTTCTGATACTCAACTTTTTGTTCATCCAACGTAGCTTTCTTTTCTGCAAGCTCTTTCGCCGTATCAGCAATCTTGTTTTTGCACTTTTCGATTGCTATAGCCAGTGTATCCGGATCGAACTTACTCTCTCCGCAAAGTGCATTTGCGATTTCCTCTGTTAGATCACTATACTTTTTCTTTGCGTTAGTGAGTTCTTTTTCAAGGTCCTTAACCTCTTTCTTAAGTCCTGTCAGGTGTGCTTTTACCTGTCTGTCTATCGACACATCTCTGGGCGTAGTGAGGATTTCTTTGAAGGCATCTTCTATCTGTTTTCTTACTACAGAATCGATTCTCCCTCCAAGATAGGCACACTGACCATCGCAGTCATTTCGTTTCATCGCTTTTCCTGCACAAATGTAGCGCAGTTTTCTCTTTCCGGGGTGTCTGACACCGTCCTTCGTTTTGTAGCTGTCGCAATGGCTTGTTGCGTTCATTTTGCTCTCGCAATGTCCGCAATACAGCGTTCCGGACACAAGCGCTTCTGACTTTGAGAATTTTGCAACGCTTTCTTCGTGTTCAGTCTTTATCGCTCTACCATCAAGTATCCTTTGAGCTTCGTTATATGTATCTTCGTCTATTATAACAAGCTCTTCGACCTTCGGAGATATTGTACCACCCCTGACGAAATATCCGCAGTAGATTGGATTTCGCAGAATTCGATTAATTGTATTCGATTGGAATTCAGAACCTTTGTGAGTACGAACCTTCATACTATTGATATACTCAGCCATGACATGGGAGCCATAACCTTCGATTACAGTCTTATTGAAGATGATCTTTACAATATTTGCTTCAGCAGGATCAATTTCGAGCTTCATCAGCTCTTTTCCTTTTTTATTGTATTCCCCACTTCTTATAAGTTTGTAACCGAATGGAGTTGTCCCACCCGTGTAGACACCTTGTTCTACAAGCTGCGCAAGCCTCGTCTTTACACGCATCGAAGTCTTTCGACTTTCGCCGTTGGCTGCCCAGAATCTCATGTAGTTCAATAGATAGTCGGCTTCATTTTCAAATCTTTGCTGTCCTTCTTTGGTTGACCACACCTCTACACCTAAGTTACTGAAGGTTTCTACGATTGCGGATGTCTCATTCTGCCTTCTGCCTAATCTGTCAAACATGAATACCAGAAGGATATCGAATTCTTTCCGCTGTGCAGCTCCCATCAGTTCTTGGATCGCGTCTCGGTCGTTTGCACTGATTTTATATCCCGACACACCCTTTTCATAGAGTTCTTTCTTGATAACCCATCCTTTCTGACGGGATGCAAACTCTTGACAAGCTTCTCTTTGCATGGGGATATCATCATGGTCAACTTGACCCGCAGTAGAAACGCGGTAGAGGCAGTACACTGTTTTGTAGGCTTTTTCTTCCTTAACAGCTTCTTGCTTCTTCGGCAGTCTGATGTTAATCACTCAGATCACCTCCTGATAATCGTTCGTCAAAGCTGTGGCGAGCGGCTTTAACGAATTTGTATGTTTTGAGGAAACCCTTGTGCTGGAATTGTGCCTATGTAGCCTTTTTATAGTATAATTTTGCAAGTGCAATGCACTTCTTACGGATACGATCATTTTTCTTTCCTTTCTTGATTTGGATTTTCGCATCCGTACTATCTTCTTCGATGATTTCTCATCATCTTTATTATACCATTAATATAGGAAAAATCCAGTTACAATAGATGGAAAACCCCTTTCAATCGATACTTTTTATGCTACTCGTCCTGATCCAAAACTATTTAGTATTCTGTCCTCATATGCGTCGGTGAGCAAATCTTTCGCTCTTTTTAATCCCGGCTCCTTGCAGCTTTTTAAGAAGCAAACAACCGTCCCATCTTCTTTTTCTATAATATGTTCCATATCTATCCTATCTTTGATTGAGTCAGGAATTCTCATCATCACTTTCTTCTCCTTCTCTTGATTCTTCATTCTCTCGACCGTTATCCACCAACTCTGCTTTTGAATCACAAAGATTCTCCTGTTCTCTTTCCATCTGATCATCCGCTTCGGACGCTACGTTGAGGCAACACATAATTACCACTCCAAAGAAGCCTCCGACAAATAGTCCGATAAAAAAACCTATCATTATTCCTCCTATGATCTTATGTAAGCAAACAGGCATCGGTTTCCCGATGCCTGTTGATTGTTGTTAGTTGCTAATTGAGATATTCGATTGTGAAATACTCCGGCGGAACTGCCTTTGCCTGCCACACGTTATTTGCAGTCAGATACAATTCATGACCATCCTCAACAAACCTCTTGGCGTCAATGATAAGGACGACAGGCTTTCCGTGCCTCTTCCCCACCTTGACTGCTGTTTCGAAGTCCGGCGAAATATGAACGAACTGTCTGCTCATAGGAATCAATCCGTGTTGCATGATTGAATCCAAGAATCGTGTAGCTGTTCCGTGGTAAAGATGCTCCGGCGGTTCAGGCTGTTCCATTTCGATGACAACACCCGGGATCGAATGTCCCTGGTTGGCGCGAATCCTAGTTTTCTTATCGTCGAAAGAATATCTTCCCTTCTCATCTTGAGCGACGATCTGCTCCACAACGCTTCTTGTCACCTCGGGATATCTTTCCTTCAGCGCCTTTATTATGGTGTTTACGTCTGCCCAACCGCCGTTTAGATCTATATATAATGGATCTGTGCAGTGGCGGAGCATATAGGACATCTTCTTGCTGATCTTAGTAAGTTCCATAGCTGACTTTCCTTTCGAATCCTTATCTACTAAAATACTCCGGCGATTCATGAAAGTCAACTATATTATTGCTTACATAGTCATATTCATATCCTCGGCTTGGAACATAGCAGCATATGATTCAATGGCGCCGGCGATCTTATCCATATCAGATAAAGTCGGTTGATACCCATACCATTCCGTCTTACCGTTATACGTCCATGCGTGAACGCCTCTATTAATGTTTCCGCCATTGGTGCCAAGTATGTCGCTGAAGTTGAAGTGTTGCGAGTCGACCTCTCCTTCTGTGCGATTAAGGATCTTAACAGCCAGCGCAGGATAACTATCGGACACACCTTGGGTAGTAAATCTCACCTTGATTCGCACATCCTCATCCAGCCGACCTATCATGCAGTTCCCACAGAAATAGGGATTATCGATCACTTCGCTGTTTTCAAACATCTTGCGAAGATTGTTTTCAAAAAAACTCATATCCTTCCCTCACTATTACATTGATATATTGAATCCTTCGGACTCAGAGTCTATCGGTATATAAGGATCCGCTGAGTAAATTGATTTTCCTCTGAACGAGATGTCAGTTATTTCCTCAGGCGTGAAACCATGAGAATTATTAAACGCTTCATAGAAATCATGACGTTCTTTTGATGGAATATCCCATGCGCTGTAGCTTTGCATTGACGTCATTTTGAAATACCTTGCAGGATACTTAAAAGTAAGAGCTATATCATCTCGCTGAACTGTGACAGACAGAGTTTGGGCTCCGCTCTTATTGACAGCATCAACAATTGCTTTTTGTCGAAGGAGAGGACTGTCCTCAGCTTCTTCAAAATCCCGAAGGTATTCTTTCAATAGTTCGTTTGACAGCAGATCGAAAACAATATCATCTGAACAACTGCTCATATACTCATTTCCCAGCCCCTCAACGACAGCCTTCGGTGTTCTGAGATAATCAAGAACCAGCTTTGTACTGGCTTTATCCAACGTGAATCCGCATGTGTATTCAACATCATCAGATGTTTGACCAGACAAAAACATTCGCCTGGCTGATTTATCTGCGTCAACTTCTTGATACTCTTCAAATCGTGCACCTGACACGGGATCCTTAAACCCTGCTTCCATAAGCTTGTCCGATTCAATATCTACATAATCTGCGACATACTGGCGAACATCAGTCTCGATCTTATCGATGAGCTCAGTAAAACTCATTTTCGAATCCATCTGAGGGAACACTCCACGAAGAGGATACTGCATATCATAAAGTTTGTTCTCCAGTCGGTTGTAAATACCGCTATAAATGAAAGCCGTATTTCTGGACAAAGGTTCGGTTCTGAAGTTGCGTTGACAGTAAATAAAATCGAAATCCTCATCATAAGGGATTTTCATCACCATAAGAGTTTCATTCTTATCCCTTAACGCATAGAACGGAACCGTCTGTTGAGGAAACCAGCCATAAAGATTCTCATAATTCACTGACTAATCCCTCCTAAGCTCTGACCGGCGAGATGAGCAGCCATCTCTTCTTCATCATAGATGAAATAGTCATCTCCGAAGTTCCACATGGAAACGAACAGATCGCCATCCTCGGTTTCAATCTCTCGTTGCTCCAAGCCTTCACCAAAGCCATCGCTGTTTTGGCCTTCAATCCAGTCACGAACTTTTTCTTGTTCCTCAGCGGTAAAAGGCACTCGGAGTCTGAAATCAACCTTTCCATACAGGGTTTGATTGATTTCTTCTATACCCCACTTGGCAGAAACCATCTTCTGACGTGCGTTCTCATCCTCGTCAAAGTAATCTTTCATGTCGTTCAGATCACTACTCTGTTCTTTTTCAATCAGCTCCGCAATCTCATATTTGAAATCACGAAGGTAACAATTGCTGACTGTATCTGTACTGCCGAAGCCGTCATCGAGCGTTCCCATCAACGGGAAATAGAAGGTCTTTGTATATTCCCCGACCTTTGAAGTCAACTCAGCCATATCGTCGATTAACTCTTTTGAGTTATGGTATTTCCCATCGACCAAACGTCTTCTCAGTTCAGGGCGTATCTCTTCTACTGAGTTCATTACTCTTTGGATCATATTGCTTACATCCATCAGATTGTCATTTTTATCAAACAGCTTGATGAAATGACATCCGGTGCTATTCTCCGTCATTAGCTTAACGCGGACAGGTGCATCAGAATCGTCGGTAATCAATAAAGGATCATTGACACCAAGCCCGATAGAGCCGAGTTTGGTTCCGAGATTATAACGATTTGTAGGCAGAGGGATAACCAGACAGTTACCTCCGCTTTGGACAAATGCACTGATTTTCAAATCAAACTCATTATCCATGAAGTCGGTGAGCGTTGAAAACTGAGCATCAATTATCTCCTCATCACTCATTCCCAATCCTTCACTCAGAGTGTCATATAAATCAGCACGACTGGTAGAGTTCTCAGTGATCCAATCAAGTGCTTTTTCATATAATTCAAGTTTTCGCTTATCTTCCAACAAAATCCCTCCTTTGCTTGTTATTATCGGTATTCTTAGTCGAGATCAATCCTCAGCATTTCACGATCAGGTGCTTCATCAGTCATTCTGTACTTTACTGCTGCGGCGCCGAAACGCAGAATCAGCAGCGCATTACAGAAGCAGATAAACTCCTCATCATCAAAACGCCTTGTATCCGATAATCCGGAAAGATCAATTTTTTGCTTCCCGTTGAAAAGGTCATTCGCAAACCGAATAATCGCCTTTTCCTTTTTATTCTTGGTATTCCTCTGATAGAAGAAACCGTTACGAGCTAATACCATCTCGCTCCACATATCAGGGTACATCGTCAAGACATACATGGAAGCAATCATATTATAGTTTCTCTTGCTGACCTTCGACATGATGCAGGCATGGCGAAACAGCTTAAGATGATCGGCACTGATATACAACTTGCTTCCCTTGAAATGTCTGAGGACATTATTCAGTCTCTTGTGGAACCGGCTATAGCTGATACTACGTAAAAACGTAGTCAACAGTTGATCTGTGGTGACGGAGCTATATGACTCCATTTTTCTTGCCAGATAAGGGCAATCACATTTTGCACAAACACGAATAGAAAAATCGTTATTCCTGCAGTCAGAGCATTTCCACTTACCTTCCCACGGTTCACGTTCTCCAAAGCCCGGAACAATTTTCATCTCTCTTTCGTATTTATGTAGTTTATTGTTAGTAAAATACATGCATACTCCTTCTCTTTTACTCTCCCAACAGAAGCCGCGTCAGCGTATTCTGGCGAGTCAACGCATTAGATCGCGGCTTCATAGTTTAGGAGGTTAATCGTAATCATTCTTCGCCAACATCAAGGCTTTTCAGAATAGCTTTATCCACCAGTTTTAAGGTTTCCTTATCCAACTTTCCCAGATACTCCATCAACCTTCTTTTATCTATGGTTTTGATCTGTTCCAGTAAGATAATTGAATCTTTCGGCAGACAATCTGCTTCTACAGGCACATGTGTTGGTAAGTAATTTTTAGATTTTGATGTCAACGGTGCGATAATTGTTGTAGGACTATACCTATTTCCAATATCATTTTGAATAATCAGAACAGGTCTGATTCCTTCCTGTTCCGATCCGACCACCGGAGACAAATTGACGGTAAATAAATCTCCTCGATTTATAATCATTCATATGGCCCCAAATAACTCATATTCATGTAAAACCAGAACACCGTAATACAAGTTAATATATTTGTGTTACATTTGTTGACTTTTTAGCAATTACAGCATATAATAAACTCATAATCTATATCTCGAAAGGAGTTATTCTTATGGCTACTATTACTGTCAGATATAATGATGATTCAAAAGCTCAGGCAGAAGCAATCGCAAGCGCGATCGGCATCTCATTAAGCAGCGCGATCAGTATATTCTTAAATCGCTTTGTCGCTGAGAAAGGTTTCCCCTTTGATGTTACTGCTCCCGCAAAAACGCAAGCATTATATTCAGGGGTTGATATGGATTCGCTTTTCTCTGAAGCAATCAAGAATTCATCTGCTGTCGCAACATTACCACCATCTGCTTATTTAGATGAAAGCGGAAATCTAAGGCACACTGAATGAGAGGTGATTCTGTATGCCAAGGCTTTTAGTATTCGCCGGTCCTAACGGATCCGGAAAAAGTACAGTCACCTCAAAGATCGGTGTAGTTGGTGAATACGTCAACGCTGATGAAATCAAGAAAGCTCTGGATTGCACCGACATGGATGCCGCACTGAAAGCGGAACAGATCAGAGAGTATTTCTTAAGCAAGAAAAAAGATTTCACTTTCGAGACTGTCATGTCCACCGATAGAAACATCAAGCTGATAGCCAAAGCGAAACAGGTTGGCTATTATGTCTCATGCATCTACGTTCTGACATCACATCCGGATATCAATGTAACGCGAGTGCAAGCTCGATTCGAAGGTGGAGGACATCCTGTTCCTGCGGATAAAATTCGAGAGCGGTATATGCGTGCGTTAAGACTTCTCCCTGTGCTGATCTCCTTATGTGATGAATTTCTTTTATTCGATAACTCTCCTGACAGGGCTGATGTGAAGTCCGGTTTGTTATTCAGAAAACAAGATAAAGACTTACAAGTTTTTCCGAATGATATTTGGAACACCGATATGCTGAAAAGCCTATTCAACGGTACATATCCTGACGAATACATTCATTGAACCTAAAGACGTGAAAGCGATTATCGCTTTTACGTCTTTTTTTGATATACGATTACTGTTTTTACATGTCTTATGTAAAATCTGCTGTCTGCATCTTTACGGATAATCTGTTTGAGTCGGTTCTCCTTTACATACAAACAGCAGATCAGTCGTATCAATTGATTCTCACATATTTGTCCTCGACATCCCTGTGATAAGGGAACGCACCCACCGAGCCATGCATTTGGCTCTCATTGGAATCTCACCACCCCGAGGGTCTCCCGGAGCCGCCCTCCTTTGCTGCGACGGTTTTATCTCGCTCGGCTTTAGGACTGGACGGAAGTATCATTGTCCCCTATGGCTGTCATCGCCGCCTTCGGAGTTGCGCCCCGAAGGTTGAAACGTAAACGAGAGGGTTGAAAGAGAAGTGGCGAGCATCTCTTCCTCCCCTCTCAGTCTCATGTAGCTTGTGTGGTTCTCATGTTACACACACCATAGAGAAAGTTGAGGATACGATGATATTAAGTTTAAGATTGGCATTTAAACCTATCTTCACTTGTATACGGTAAGATATATTAAAAACGGGTACCCCTTTTTTGAAAATTTTTCTAAAAAATTTTTAAAATCTTCAAAATATATCTATTCGTTATTCTTATTTGCCGTGCTCAGGATATCTTGGATCCTTTTCTGAGCTTTCTTTAAGCTTTTTTTGATAGCATTGACGCTGACGTTTTCGATAGAAGCAATCTCTTCACAAGTCATCTTATAATAGTAATGAAGAATAAACCGTCTTCGGATCACTGTAGGCATTTTCCTTAGGATTTCTTTCGCGCGTTCGTGCCTGGAATCCTTTTCGAAGCTTTTCTTGAGGTTTGCATCTTCAGCCCTGAATTCTTTGAAATTATCAAAGCTGCCATCATCACCGCCTATAAGACCACTGAACTGAATCTCATGTTTATAGAACGAGCGGTCATTATTCTCTATCCTCCATTTTGAGCGTTTATATCCGATATAAACCTCTTTTGTTACCTCTACTGATTATTCCGCACTCAGGAAAACATGAATCCGCCGGAAGGAAAACATCGATACGCGGCGAGGAAAACACCAATCCGCGCAAGGAACGCAGTAATTCGCCAAAGGAACGCATTTCGTGTAGAAT
>Ga0256405_10001998_pt1 | contig 50545 bp, 49 predicted proteins | sample RumenRJG_02DNA_FD_189096 | JGI IMG/M metagenome (GOLD analysis project Ga0256405, IMG submission 189096) | Bovine rumen microbial communities from Lethbridge, Alberta, Canada - RJG_02 | ecosystem: Host-associated > Mammals > Digestive system > Stomach > Rumen | place: Canada: Alberta...
ATACCTCGTATTTAAATAAAGTATATGAACAGAACGAATGTTCTGTTATCTGAATGCGTTTTAAACATCATATATCCTTTATTATGATATAATCTTTATTTTTAACTAATATATATGAATTACTATCCAAAGTCAACTGTATAGCTAAAAAAATTTTGCAGTTTTTTATATTATTAACACGAAATATATAAAAAAGACCAGATTATGATTAAAAAAATGTATAAAATAGAAAAAATAAAAATAAAATTAAATATATATAAAAAAATTTATTAACTGAATTATATACAAAAAACAATGCAAAAACGTAGTTATCTCAACACTCAAAATCTGAAAAATACATAATTCATTCCAAAAATTGAGGCATTCTTGCAATTTAAGTTGAAATAAAAATTTGACTGAATTTATAGATAATTTTTCAAATATATATTTAGTTATATCGGCTCTTTTCTTGATTTATAAACATTTTATTGTTTTAATAAGAAAAACCAAGAATTTAATTAGTATTTTTCAATATAGCTGAACTTCCACCATTCATATCAATTTTTATTATAAAGAACGTTCGTTATCTACATCATTTAATAAGTAAAAAAAATAAACTATTATGTGTATGAACACAAAAGAATTAATTTTAGAAACGACTTTAAAATTAATGATTGAAAATCATAATTCCATTATTTCAATTAGACAAATCAGTAATGCATCAGGAATTGCTATCGGTGGAATATACCACCATTTTTCAAATAAAGAAGAAATATATAATGAAATTACTGAAAGATATTATTTAAACTATTATAAATTTGATATTGACAAACTCAGACAGATAAAGGGAAATGCAAAAGAGAAAATCCACAATGTCATGGCTGAAATTTTTAAGCAAAAAGAAACCGGAATCCCAATTGAATCTATTGATGATGAAATAGACTACAGATCCATATTGTTGGTTTTAAGTGGAAATGGATTTGCTTATGAAAATAATGAGGAGTTTAGCCAAAGTATCATAAAAGAATTAAGGAAATTTTTAACAGAAATTATTAGGGAAGGTCAAGAAAATGGGGAAATCCGCCAAGACTTCTCACCCGATGATATTGCAGAATCATTAATTATCATGTACATGGGAATTCAATATAGATGGGAAGTATATTTAATTGAGGATATGATTCCAGCCTTTGAAGATAATTTTAATTTCGAATGGGAAAAGATAAGATTCAAATAATAATTAATTAACAAGTGTGGTTAGATGAATACTAAAGACATGATTCTTGAAAAAACACTGAAATTAATATTAGATAAAGGCACAATCGATATTTCAATTAGTGAAATTCGAAATTGTACCGGACTGACAACCGGAGGTATATATTATCATTTTTCAGATAAAAACGACATATTTGAAGAAATTTTACAAAAATATATGGTGGATTACATTAAAGTCGATTTTGATAAAATCATCCTTGAAGGTTCATCAAGGGACAGAATCCATGATACATTGTCTTATATTTTAAATCACTACATAACTGGTGTGGAAATTGAAAGCATCAACGAAAAAGTAAATTATAGTAGCATAATACTTCTTTTAACCTCAGTGGGATATGCCCATGAAAGAGTTAATCAGATAATTTCACAAACAGGAAATGATGTTAAAATGTTTTTAACCAACCTTGTCGAAGAGGGCAAAATGCAAAATGAAATCAGACAGGACTTCCCGACTGAAAACATTGTAGAATCATTGTATACCCTGTATATGGGAATTCAATATTATTGGTTAACTTTCCCAAATTATGATATTGATTTGATGTTTGAGAAAAACTTTGACATGACTTGGCAGGCTATCGAATGCCAATGAAACATAGTTATTTTCCATTTTTTTTAAAATAAAGCATTTAATATAAAGGATATTGCAAATAGTGTGCCAAATGCTCAAAATGCACATGAGGTCAAAGTGGATTACATGGGAAATTATGCAGTTGTGGCATTATACATTCAGGTTGATGGTGATTTGACTGTGAACGAGTCACATAAGATTGCTCATGAGGTCCAGGACAAGCTTCGCGAGGAAAAATCAGAAATCCGATATGTGATAGTTCACACTTGTCCAATCGGTTTGGATTATGACCATCATCAGGGAATTGATGGTTGAATAGGGTATAGTAGGGTCAAATAGTCAGACCCCCTAATTTTTTTAACATGTCCTTTTGGGTTTAAATTAAATGTGTGGTAATGGTTTTAGTAAGTATACGATTTAATCGCATACTTCTTTTTCTTAAAATCTAGTAATATTCGTCATCATCTTCTTCATCAAAATTCCTTTCAATCTTTTTGATTCTGTCGATTTTTTTATTGATTTCTTCAATTCCTTCCCCCTCAATGGCGGAAATGAATATTGAATTTTCTTCATTGTCAATATATTCACTGAGATATTCGGTATCTTCAATCAAATCCATTTTGTTAAACAGATAAATCACTGGAACTTCTGAAAAGATCTTTTCAATCTGCTTTAAGAGATTGTACTGATTGTCCATGTGGAATCCGCAGGTTTCAGATGCATCAAAAATAAATAATATTGCATCGGCCAAATGCTCCAAAGCAACAATAGCGTTCATTTCAATGTCATTCATCTCTAAAACTGGTCTATCCAAAAGTCCTGGTGTGTCAATGATTTGAATATGCTTCCAATGCCTTTCAGTGTGTCCGATTTGTATACCTTTTGTTGTGAATGGATAATTTGCAACTTGTGGGTCTGCACTGCTTAGCTGTGTAAGCAAAGTGGATTTTCCCACGTTCGGAAAACCTGCAATAACGATTGTTGTTGCATCAAAATCGATTGTAGGCATGTTCCTTAGGTTTTGTTTTGCAAAGTCAAGGAAATCCAGGTTAGGTTTGATCTTATTTACAACAGATGCAATTCTTCCGTAAGCCTGTTTTTGGATTGCAGTTGCCTTTTCAGAAGGATTTTTCCTAATCTTTGCACCATATTCCTTTTCAAGTTGAGTAATAATTCCATACGCCCAGTTGAGGCCTCCAAGTGCCTGTTTCATGTCATCTACACCAACAGTGATGTCGATGTAGTCTTGATAGAATGGGTGTAGGCTTTCAATTTCAGGAACTGCATCAAGAATGGATTTCAATTTGTCTTTAATAACCTGACAAGATGTAACTACTCTTCGCTCTTCAATTCTTTTTCCTTTTAAGTGTTTCGGTATTTTTTGACTTCTAAGTAAGTCCGCTTGTTTTTTCCCACGACTGAATCCCTTATCCAATAATTCATCCGGCGTAGGTATTGTTGGTATCATCATTTTAATCACTATTTAAAAATTTGTCCCTGGAATTTAGACACGTCACAGCTTTCATCCATCCAGCTGTCGGCGCTAATTCCTGCTTTCATGCATGTGTGTTCTAAAAAATCTTCTTTTGTGAATGCGTTTTCAACTGCAACTTGGGGAAGCAATAAACCTCTTGCATAACCTTTTTGAATGATCAATCCGTCACGGCCAATCTCAATTTCATCGAAGTATTGTTGATAATGTGCCACTTCAATAATTTCCGGTTTTGTTAGGACTGTAACTTCAAAATCCAAGTCGTCAAATTCTTTTTCGCTCACTTCATTAAATCTCGGATCATTGAATGCGGCTGCAAGTGCAACTTCCATTGTCGCATCTATTGCCGGTTTTATAGGTTCTGCATAGCCGATGCATCCTCTTAAATTATGATTTTTATTTAAGGTTACAAAAACGCCCAGTTCTTCATCCAATTCTATCGGATAATCGGTAGGCTTCACCATGATTTTTCCATTGTCCAGATAATATTTGATGGTGTCTTTAGCTAATTTGACCAAGTACTGTCCTGCTTTATCGCTTATCATTTAACCCATTCCTCCAACAAGTGCATTTAAGATTCTGGTATGTGGTCCGCCGTCACCTACAGGTGCAGTTTGGCCGTCTTTTCCACAGAATCCTACGCTTAATTTGAAATCATTTGCAATTGCATCAATATTTTTCAAGGTTTCCAGAATGTTTCCGGACAGTGAAACGTCTCTTAGCGGAGTGGTTTTTTCACCGTTTTCAATCAGATATCCTTCGGCTGCATTGAACTGGAATATTCCTTTTCCTGTATCCACTTGTCCGCCTCTTGAACCTTTAAGATACATTCCATATTCGATATCTTCAAACAATTCGTCAACTTCCATATCTCCAGGCTGCAGGAAAGTGTTGCTCATACGGACTATTGGCTGGTCTGCAATGATTGACCTTGCATTTCCGGATGAGGTCATGCCCAATTTGGATGAGGTTGACCTTGAATTTAACAATGATATTAATTTTCCGTCTTTGACTAACTGGTTTGGTTTGGTCTTGACGCCTTCCACATCATATGGATAATATCCGAATCCGTCCCTTAAGCTTGCATCGTCGAATATGTTCACGATATCTGATGCGATTTGCTCTCCAATCTTATTCTTTAGGATAGAATCGTTTTGCAGTATCAAATCCCCTTCAGTCGCATGGCCTAGTGCCTCATGGATTAATACTCCGGTAAGTTCAGGGTCAGCTATTACAGGGAATTGTCCTGAAGGTGCAGGTTTTGCGTCAAGCAATCTAACGGCCTTTTCACCAATGTTTCTTCCAAATTCTTCAATATCCGCATCCTTGATGATTTCAAATCCTTTCACACCGCCAAGGCTTCCATGTCCGAATTGTATTATTTCACCGTCTGTTGCAGATGCGTTTAATGCCATCCTGACTCTTGATGTTTTAACTTGAATTTCGCTTCCTTCGCTGTTCATGAATAATTCATTCACTTCACTGTCAACATAGCTTGCAGTGGTACTGTTTACCTTTTCGATTGTTGCAGCGTCAGCAGCTTCCTTCATGATATCCTTTTTTTCTTCAATTGAAATGTCTTTAAAAGGTATTTTAACATCAATTTCAACTTTGTCTTTTGTTATTGGACTTTCACTTAAGCTGACATCTCCTTTAAGTGAAGAGGATAATTTTAATGCGGTTTCGGTTATTTCATTAAGTTTTGATAAGTCTGTTGTGTATGCAAAACCCCAAGCTCCATTATTTAACACTCTTATTCTTGCTCCTAAACTCATTCCAGTGTTAATTTCATCTACATTTCCATCTTTCATTAATATGGAAGTGTTATCGCCCTTTCCGAATCTGATATCCATGTAATCTACTTTAGGGCTTGTTTTTGCAATAACATTTTCGAATAAATTTACATATTCTTCCATTTTATCACCAAAAAAAGGTTTATACAATATTAATTTTAGATGGCATATTAAATAAAAGTTGTTTTTTAGGGTTTAAAAAAATAAAAAAAGATAATGTTTTTAACATTATTCAAATTAGCTGTTAAGGGTTGATGGGTCAAGTGGTTCTAAGTTGTTTAATTTGTTGAATTCTTCTAGGACATCATATATTTTGTCAAGGGATGCGCTTGCTGAATTGGTATCTGTGCTGAATGTTATTGAATATTCTTGTTCGTCGATTTTAACTAATTCGACAATTCCTGTCATTTCGTTAATGCCATCTTTGAACCTCTCCGGCCTGTAGAGGTCGGAGATTCTTAGGTAATCCATTCTATATGAATGGAAAATATTCTAAGCTATCCCCCAGGTCCCCTAGGTTCTGTTTTTAGTGTTTTTAACCCTTCGTTTAAGATGTTGATTGCTGCGTTGTGGTCTCTTTCATGATGTGTGCCGCATTTTGGGCAATTCCATTGTCTGTCTTTTAGGGTTATGTTGTTGTTTTTGTGGCCGCATTTGTGGCAGGTTTTTGTGGAAGCGAACCATTGGTCTATTTCGATGAATGTTTTACCGTATAGTTCTGCTTTGTATTTTATTTTTTGTTTTAGTTTATACCGTGCGGCATCATGAATTCCACTGCGGACATGATGATTTTTTAGCATTCCTTTAATGTTTAATGTTTCCATTACGATTATATCGTATTCTGTGACTATTTTTTTGCTTATTTTATGGTGGAAATCATTTATTATATTGTTTCTTTTGTGTTCGAGTTGTTGTAGTTTTTCTACGGCTTTTAGGTAGTTGCTTCCATATGGTGATGATTGGAATCTGCGGGATATTATTTTGCGTTGTTTTTTTATTTTATCATCTAAATCACGGGTGTCTGGTTTGGCTATCACCTCTCCCGTTGATAATGTGATATAATTTTTTAACCCAACGTCAATTCCCACTGCTTTACCGGTTAATGGAAGCGGATCTATACGGATTTCAATTCTATAAGTCAATATCGCATACCATCTTCCCTTGTCATACAATATGGTTACGGTTTGTATTCTGCCCAGTACTGGTCGCAGACCACACAGTTTGATGAAACCGTATTTATTTAGTCTTATGTAATTGTCTTTGAGTCTAATGCTGTTGTTGATGTTTTTAATGGTAAATGATTGTACTGGATTTTTTAATGTTTTAATCCTTGGTTCACCGGACAATCTTTTATCATAGCGTTTATATGCTCTTTGTAAGCGTTCTGTAGCCTCTTGTAAAGCAGTAGAGTCAATTTCATATAGAAATGGATTTTCATGCTTTAATTCACGCAAACAATCATTGTAAAAACTCCTATTTATCCTAATCTTTTCATCCTTAGATTCAGGGCAATTCTTATCAATTATTTTATTGTGGATTCTTGCTTGCCTTACTTTTTGTCTAACGTTATTGCTAACAAAACGTGAAGCTCCAAAAGCATCCCAAAAAGCAATCTTCAAATCCCAATTAGGATTAATACGACATTTACAACTCAAAACCTCAAGCATAAATAAAACACACACCTAATAACCAATAAAAAAACCATTAAAAGATTTTTTAACACTACAAAAAATATATATGACTATAAAAATTATATAAACAAAGTGAGAGAGCATTTGAAAAGTAAATATCCAAAAAATATTGATTAAAAAAAATGACTCTATGTCTTTTTTGTGAAATTCATCTCCAACCTAAAAGAGGTCGGAGTATTCTTTCACTAATTTGATAAAATTTATTGTTTTGAAATTCTATATTTATATGATAAGTTTTTATAGGATAATAATAAATATAACAATTGTTAAAAATTATGGGTGATGACATGTTTATAATTGTAGGCACTGGTGCGGGTGGAGCAATTCTTGCAAAAGAACTGGCGGAAAATAACTTGCCCGTAACAATTTTGGAAAAAGGACCATATATAAAATCTAAAGATGCATTTAACTATTATGACAAGTACAATGACAGCGTGGACCTGTTGACAACCACCTGCATTGGCGGAGCGACAATAGTGTCAATGTCCAACATGGTAAGGGCACTGGATGAGGAGCTGCTTGACTTTGATGTGGACTTGAGTGAAGCATATGAATATGTCGAAAAGCTAGTTGGAGTTCATCAACTGGATGATTCACACATCGGTAAAGGTACACAGGCATTCTTAGATGCTGGTCGTGAACTTGGACTTCAAACATTAAAAATGCCAAAGGCAATAAGGGAAGAAGACTGTATCCAATGCGGTAAATGTGCATTCGGATGTCCTGCAGATGCCAAATGGTCTGGAAAGGACTTTGTTGATGATGCAGTTGATGCCGGTGCAACATTAATAACTGAAGCTGACGTAACAGATTTGATTGTTGAAGACGGTAAAGTAAAAGGTGTAAAATACATCAAGGACGGTAAAAAAGAAGAAATTTTTGCAGATTATGTTGTACTGTCCGCAGGAGCGATTTCCTCAGCATTAATTTTAAGAACAGCCGGAATCGATGCGGGCCATGAAATATTCTTCGATCCATTCGTTTCAGTTGGAGGATACATAAAAGATATCAATTTCAACACAGAAGTGCAGATGGCCGGTTTAATCATAGGCAAAAACTTTGTCCTGTCCCCTCATTTCTCATCATTCATCCGTGCAAACATTCCAGATGATAATGTAGGTGATAAAGACATTTTAAGCATAATGGTCAAGACACCTGACGAATGCAAAGGTTATATTGACGATGATGGCCAAGTTTATAAAACCAACACAATTCAGGACATCAGATATCTTGCAGAAGGGGTTGCAACAGCAGGATTTGTGCTTGAAAAAGCAGGAGTCGACCCAACAACAATAGGTTCAACCGTTTACAGGGGAGCACATCCTGGAGGAACCGCTCCAATCGGAAAACTAGTTGACAGCAATCTTGAAACTGAAATAGAAAATCTCTTTGTTTGCGATGCAAGTGTGCTTCCAATATCTCCCGGAAAACCTCCGATATTGACAATACTTGCACTATCAAAAAGATTGGCAGATTATCTAAAAAATAAGTAAAGAAGATTATTCGAATTGTTTTTCGATATCTTCTGTTTTTATTAATTTTTCACAGTAATGGCACCTGACAACAGGTGGATATGTTTCAATAACATTGAAAATAGGTGTTATAGGCTCATTTTCGTAGTTGGTAATGCATTTAGGGTTGGTGCATTTAATAATTGAAGTAATTTTTTCAGGAAGAACAATTTTATCCTTTTTGACAGGTTTGAAATCCCTGATAATGTTGATTGTTGCTTTAGGAGCAATTAAAGCCACTTGATTAAGTTCCTCATGATCCAATTCTCTGTTTTCAATTTTCAATATATCCTTTCTTCCGATTTCTGCTGAAGAAACATTCATGGCTATTGTAACATTTGTGGTGTCAGCATCTGGAAGCCCTAATATTTTTAGAATGTGCAATGCTTTGTTTGCAGTAATGTGGTCGATTACAGTACCGTTTTCAATAGCTTTAATTTTTAATTCAGATTTTGTCATCTTAACACCTAATACATTTTTAAATCTTTCATTTCAATTATTGCTTCGGCATCCCTAACCAATTTTTCAGGACTTTTGCCCTTGGTTTGAATGGTAAAGCTTTCAATTACTCTTGCTCCTCTTAATTTAACTTTTTCTTCAAGTCTGCCGATATTGGATTCTCCACGATTTGCATCCATTGTAGCAAATAAGACAACGTCTTTTGCTCTTAAATCACATCTGTCGATGATTGTTAAGATTGCAGGAGTTGGATTTCCATTCCATGTTGGAGTTCCGAAGTATATTGTATCATAATGGGTCAAATCAACATGAGCCGGAATAATGTCAGTTTTTGTTTCTCTAAATGCATTTATTGAAGCAAACAATCTGTTTTTAAATCCTTCACGATTTTTCAAATCATGAATTCTAACGATATCTGCATTCAAAGTTTTAGCCAATGTCTTTGCGATTAAATCAGTTGTTCCTCCTAGGGAGTAATAGATAATTATTCGTCTCATATTCAACCTCCTTTTTAAGGGTGAAGACCAAAGTGTGTTAAACCTAAAGTTTCTTCAATTCCTAAGATAATGTTCATGTTTTGAATAGCCTGTCCGGATGCGCCTTTAACAAGGTTGTCAATGCAGGATAACATTACAACTCTTCCGGTTTCATCTATTTCAAATCCTCCGATATGGACAAAGTTGGAACCACGAACTGAACTTAAGTGAGGGATTTCTCCTTCATCCATAAGTTTAATGAAATATTCTTCACCATATTCTTTTTCATAAAGTTCTCTAATTTCTTCCGGAGTAATATCTAGGTTTTCATCATTTAAAAAGCTATGGCTTGTGGTTTGAATTCCGCGAATAACCGGCACCAGATGTGGAGTGAATGAAACTTTAACTTCATCAAATCCATGCAATTCCTGTTGAATCTCAGACATGTGCCTGTGTGAAGAGATTTTATATGGATTTACATTATCCGCTATGTTTGGATAATGGGTAGTTGTTGATGGATTAACGCCTGCTCCGCTAACTCCAGTTTTTGAATCGATGATTATTCTATCCACCAATCCGTTTTTAACGAGAGGATATGATGATAATATTGCACCTGTTGGGAAACAACCTGGATTTGCAACAAGGTCTGTTTTTTTAATTTCATCACGGTATAGTTCTGGAAGTCCAAAAACACCCTTGTGTTCTTTATCGGTGTGTTCCATTCCGTACCATTTTTCATAAACTGCAGTGTCACGGTATCTGTAATCTCCACTTAAATCAACTACTTTAATACCCGCATCCAATAAATCTGGAACGATTTTCATTGATGCGCCGTGAGGTGTTGCGGTAAATGCGACATCTGCATCTAATTCACTTGGACTTTTGTTTTTAAAGACAAGTCCTGAATCCCTAATGTGAGGATGAATCTTGTGTGCTGGTGTACCATCGTATTGTCTTGAAGTGATGTCTGTAATTTCAACTTCCGGATGGTTTAAAAGCATTCTTAAAAGTTCTCCTCCAGTGTATCCGCTTGCTCCTATAATAGCTACTTTAAACATTTTCATAATCTCCTAATCTTCACAGTGATCCATAATTTTTCCTTTGAAATCTGTATTTTGAATTTTTCTAATAATCTTGCAGCTGCTGTCAAGTTCGCAGTCACGGTATTTTTCAATACGCACTGCCTTTGCCTTCAGGCCTCTCTTGTCAATTGCAGCCTGCAGTTTGTCAATGTCATGATTTTGATCTGCCCCTACGGTAATGATATCTGGGTCGATTTCACGAACGATTTTGAAAACGTCTCCATTGGCATCACCGAGGAATGCATCTGTTACGGGTTTTAACATTTTAATCAGTTCCAATCGTTGGTCTTCGCCAACAATGGGCACTCTTTTTCTTCTCTCAACTGTTGCATCACGCGCTACAACAACATAAAGCTCAGCATCTTCTCCGCCCAGTTTTCTTGACTCTTCAAGATAGACTCCATGTCCCGGGTGGAGTATGTCGAATGTTCCGGTCGCCATTACTTTCATTAAATTACCTCTTTTGATATTTTAAAGCTTCAGTTAAATCAATTTTATCTTTATAAAGTGCAGAGCCGATAACAACTCCTTCCACGCCACTTTCATTTAATTTTTTAATGTCATCTATTGTTGTTATTCCTCCGGAATAAACAATCGGCAAGTCAACAGACTCTTTCAGTTTTTCTACAGGTTCAGTGTAAAATCCTCCTAAAAGTCCTTCAACATCAACGTTTGTAAATAAGATGCTTCCAGCTCCATGTTCCTTGAACTCCTGTGAAAGTTCAACTGGGCTTTTATCAATCTTTTCCTGCCATCCCTTGATGACCACCTTGTTGTCCTTGCTGTCAAGTGAAATCATTATCCTGTCTGAACCGTATTCCTCAGACAGTTCAGTAATTGTTTCAGGCTGTTGAATTCCCATTGTTCCAATTATCAATCTTTCAATATCAAGGTCCAATAATTGCTGTGCATATTCAACACTTCTGATTCCTCCGCCAAGTTGAATTGGCACGGAAACCTCATTAAGGATTTTCTTGATGATGTCAAAGCTTGCAACACCATTGATTGTTCCATCCAAATCAATAACATGGATATTTTTAGCTCCCAAATCCTCCCAGTGTTTTGCAACTTTTTCCGGGTTTTCTATTTCAACCATTTCACTTCCTGGTTCGCCCTGTACAAGCTGGACACATTTTCCGTTTTTTATGTCCACAGCGGGCATTATTAACATTTCGTCTTTATTGAATGACATTTGGATTTTCCTGTAATATTTTATTATAATATAACTATATGTTTTGAAATGTTTTATATGTATTGTTTATATAATTAGTAGTATGAATGAAAATCTCTATCGATTATTTGATGATGTCCTTCTTTCATCATTCAACATTAAAAGTGAAGGCAATAAGACTGTCCTTGAATTGGGTGATGATGCTGAATACGGAAAACTTGAAACATATTCGATTTTTCCGGGAGTTATCCTGTCTTACATTGACTTGAACATTGATAATGTGGATGATGTATTCTTTGAGGATAAAATCGATAACAGATTGTTGGAAATCAACCATTGTGTGGAAGGAAGATATTCCTATGCAGTGGGTGATGACAAGATAGTCTATTTTGGGAAAGGGGACTTGTGTGTCAGCATATATGACTTGACAAAGACACTGTCAGACTTTCCGCTGGGATATTATAAAGGTTTGGAGATTTTCATCGACGTTGATGTTGCAAATGATTATATCAAGGAATATATTCCTGATTTTGATGTAATTGAGTTTTATGAGGATTTGGAAAAGTCCAAGGGATACGTTTTGGTTCGCTCCAATGAAAAGATAGATCATGTTATCGGGGAGTTATATGATGTTGATGAAAGAATTAGGCAATCCTACCATAAGCTTAAATGCTTTGAACTGTTGCTCTTTTTCTCAATCACCAATTTTTCAAATAAGAATTCCATTTCATTATCCAAAAAACAAGCAGAAATTGTTGAAAACGTTAAAAACGACTTGATGAGTGAGCTGGACAGCAAGATTACTATTGATGAGTTGGCAAGTAAGTATGGCATTAGCAAGACATCTTTAAAGAATTGTTTCAAGGAAGTTTATGGAAAGCCTATTTTCAAGTGGAGAAAGGAATATAAGCTTGATTATGCATGTAGACTTATCGAAGAGGAGGATTACTCAATTTCTGAAATTTCCAAGATGGTAGGTTATGCGTCACCGTCAAAATTCACTCAGGCATTCAAGGAGTATGTGGGATGCACTCCATCTGAGTACAAAAATTAGTTTTGTCTTTTCGGTATACTTTTAGACTTTTCAGTTTAAATACATTTATATACCTTGTTAAATCAATTTTATAATTGAAACTAGGTTTATTTAATTTTTTTAATAAAAAATAGATTAAATTACTCTTTATTTGTTTTTTTAATTATTTTAAATGAATTGTCTTTTTAGACCAATTTAAATTTTTAGGTAAACCTAAATTAGATTTTAAGGCGATATTAATGTCAGAAACTAAAAATAAAAATAAATTTATAAGATTATTGAATTATTCAGGAAACTACAAATATTTAACTATAATAGGTTGTATATTTTCTGCTTTAAGTGCTATATGTTTGTTAATTCCATTCATTTACATATGGGATGTGGTCAATGCACTTTTAGCGGTAGCTCCAGATTTTTCACAGGCACAGAACATAGGCGATTATGCATTCAACGCATTTTTCTATGCATTTCTTGGAATAGTGCTGAACTTCTGCGGGCTGATGGGAACTCACCTATCTGCCTTCAAGAATGAAAAGAACATGAAAGATGCAGCGTTAAATCATTTGCTTAAATTACCGTTAGGCTACTTCTCAAATCACACCAGTGGCGGATTGAGAAAGGTAATTGATTTCAGCACATCAAAAACCGAAGGATTTCTCGCCCACAACCTCTTTGACCTGGTTGGGGCAATCGTCACACCGATAGCGTTCTTGGTATTGCTCTTTAGCTTTGACTGGATTTTAGGATTAATCTGCCTGATACCCATCATATTATGTTTCATCTTCATGTATCCAATGTTTTCCAAGGAATCACAGAATGTGATGGCTGAATATCAGATGTATCTTGAAAAGATGAACGGTGAGGCTGTGGAGTATGTGCGAGGAATTCCAGTTACAAAGGCATTCCAGCAAAGTGTCTATTCATTCAAGAACTTCATTGACGCAATCAGAAATTACGGAAAGTTTTCAGCGAACTACTCACTTTCAACACAGCTTCCGATGACTGCATTCACAGTATCAATCAATGGATTTTTTGCGCTGTTGATTCCTGCGGGAATTCTGCTTGCAGGGTCAGTTGTAGACGTTAAGTTCTTGGCTGATTTCCTGTTCTATGTCATTTTCACACCCATTTGTGCAGTCATGATGAACAAGATCATGTCAGTTTCACAGAATTGGATGCTTGCAAGCTATGCATTGGATGGAATTGAAGAAATCCTGAATGAAAAGCCGTTGGTTGAGGCATCAAATCCTCAAAAACCTCAAAATCATTCTATCGAGTTTGAAAATGTAGTATTTGATTATGATGAAACAGGCTCAGATGAGCACATATTGAATGATATAAGCTTGAAAATCAATGAAAATGATTCAGTTGCATTGGTGGGTCCGTCCGGCGGAGGCAAAACAACCATTGCATCCCTGATTCCAAGATTTTGGGATGTCAAATCAGGCTCAATCAAGGTGGGGAATGTGGATGTAAGGGATATCTCAACAAGAGACCTGATGGAAAACATTTCATTCGTGTTCCAGAACACCAGGCTGTTTAAGGATTCCATCTACAATAATGTGGCCATTGGCCGCAAGGGGGCCACAAGGGAAGATGTCTTAAATGCTTTAAGCCTTGCACAATGCGATGACATTATAGATGAGCTTCCTCAAGGAATTGACACTGTAATCGGAAGTGAAGGAACATACCTTTCAGGAGGCCAGCAGCAAAGGATAGCACTTGCAAGGGCAATACTCAAGGATGCTCCAATTATCATATTGGATGAAGCCACTGCACTGGCTGACCCCGAAAACGAATACATGATTCAAAAGGCGATTTCGGAGATTACCAAAGACAAAACAGTAATCATGATTGCACACAGGCTTTCAACAGTCAAGAATGTTGACAATATTTTCGTGATTGAAAACGGCAGGATTGTTGAGGAAGGAAACCACAAATCCCTAGTTGAAAGCAATGGATTGTATTCAAGGATGTGGGATGAATTCAACCAGTCAATTCAATGGAAAGTCAAAAGTGAGGTGATATAATGTTGTCAGAGTATTTTACAGAAAGATTTGGATTAACAAGGAAGGGATCAGATAATCTAGTCAAGGGGATAGTTTATACTGCCCTTCAAAATATCTCATTCATGTTTCCGGTAGGATTGTATGCATTGCTTTTATACATTTGGATTGGTCCGTTGATGGGTGGTGAGATTGTTGATGCCAACCTTGGAATGTTCATTGTTGCAATTTTAATAATTTTAGGAATTATATTTGTATTCTCATGGAAGCAATATCATTTCGTGTTCAACACCACTTATGTTGAAAGCGAAAACAGAAGAATAAATCTCGGTGAGAACTTAAGAAAACTCCCATTGTCCTTTTTTGAAAAGAGGGACCTTGCGGACTTGACATCAACAATAATGAATGACTGCACTGACCTGGAGCATGTCTTCTCACATGCGATTCCTCAGTTGCTGGGTTCAATCGTATCATTGATACTCGTTGCAATCGGTCTTTTTGTCTTTGACTGGAGATTGGCTATTGCTCTTTTATGGGTTGTTCCTGTGGCGTTTGGAATAATGTATGTTTCAAGGAACATGGTTCAGAAAGGTTCTGAAATTGTCATGGGGGATTTGCTTGATTGCGGGGACTCCATGCAGGAGTGCATAGAATCAATCAGGGACTTGAAGTCATATAATCATGAACAGGAATACTTGTCCAAATTGTCTGGACTTACAAGCAAGGTTGAAAGGTCAAGAATCAAGGCGGAACTCATGGCGTCAGCCGGAGTGATTACCGGAACAGTAGTTTTGAAACTTGGAATCGTTTCAGTAATCCTCTTGGGTTCATACTTGATAATGAATGGGCAGGTGTCAATTTACAATCTTTTAATATTCCTGATAGCTTCAGCGTCAATCTATGCTCCTGTTGAAAATGGATTGACATTTTTGGCTGAGATATTGATGATGGACATTAAGATTGACAGGAGCAAGGAAATTGAAGCTCAAGTGATTCCTGAAGGATTGAAGGATTACTCACTTGAAAGTTATGACATTGAATTTAGCAAGGTCAACTTCAATTACGATGATTTGAAGGATGTCCTGTCAGACATTAGCTTCACTGCTCGTCAAGGGGAAGTAACTGCACTTGTGGGGCCATCTGGAGGAGGAAAATCAACAGTTTCAAAACTTGCCGCAAGATTCTGGGATCCCGTTTCCGGTAGCGTTAGCTTGGGAGGACAGGACCTGTCAAAACTTGACAGTGAAAAGCTTCTTGAAAACTTCTCAATAGTGTTCCAGGACGTAATCCTATTTAACAATAGCATTTTGGAAAATATTCGTATTGGAAGAAAGGATGCAACAGATGAGGAGGTTATTGAGGCAGCAAAGCTTGCGGAATGTGATGAATTTGTCCAAAAGCTTCCTGAAGGTTACAACACAGTCATAGGTGAAAACGGGGAATTGTTGTCAGGTGGTCAAAGGCAAAGGATATCAATCGCAAGGGCATTGCTTAAGGATGCAAATGTCATTCTTTTGGATGAGGCGACTTCATTTTTGGATGTTGAAAATGAAACTAAAATCCAGAAGGCATTGTCCACTTTAATTAAAAATAAGACTGTAATCATTATTGCACATAGGATGCGTACAATCGCCAATGCGGATAATATTATAGTTTTGGATGATGGAAAAATTGCAGAGCAAGGATCTCCTGACGAATTGATTGCATGTGATGGATTGTTCAAGAGAATGGTTGAACTTCAAAAATTAAGTGGTGAATGGGAAATTTAATTTTCCCCATTTTTATTTTTTAAAAATATTTAGGTTTAACTAAATTTTAAATACTTTATTTTATAGAAGATATAATATATAATTAATTATTAAGAAGGTGTGTACATGAGTACAATTATAGAATTTAAAAATGTGAATAAAGAGTATAAATCTGGAGATCACATTTTAAAAGCTATGGATGATGTTAATTTTACAATTGATGAGGGAGAGTTTGTTGTAATCCTTGGACCTTCAGGTGCAGGTAAATCAACACTTCTAAACCTTCTTGGAGGTCTGGACTCAGTAACTTCCGGTCAAATAATTGTAAATGGCAATCACGTAGAATCATTCAATGATAATCAGCTAACAGAATATCGTGCGAAAAATGTTGGTTTCATTTTCCAATTTTACAACTTGATTCCGAATTTAACTGCAATTGAAAACGTTGAATTGATGAAGGATATTGTGGATGTAAACATAAATGGATTAGGTGTCCTTGATTCAGTGGGACTTAAAGACCATGCAAACCAGTTTCCTGCTCAATTGTCTGGTGGGGAACAGCAAAGGGTATCAATTGCACGTGCAGTTGCAAAACAACCTACAATGCTTTTATGTGATGAGCCGACAGGAGCGCTTGACTCAAAAACAGGCGTACTAATTTTAAACTTGCTTCAGGACATGAGCAACAACAAGAATACCACCGTTGTAATTGTAACTCACAATGCAATACTTGCTGAAGCAGCTGATAAGGTTATCAGAATCAAAAACGGTCAAATTGAAAGTATTTCCGTCAATGACAATCCAAAAAAGGTCACTGATTTAGAATGGTGAGCGTATGCTTTTCAGGAAGATGTTGAGAGACATCTCCAGGCACAAGGCTCAATTCATATCAATTTTTTTAATGGCATTTCTAGGAGTATTTGTGTTTGCAGGTGTCGGCGGAGAATCAGTTGGCCTTGAAGTGAACAGTGACAATTTTTATGAAGACACTAACTTGGCTGACGGCTGGATTTATTCAGCATACATCAATGACCTGTTCATGTATCAGGTGGATTGTTTGGGAGCAACCACTCAAATGGAAAGGCAGGTTGTGGTGGACTCGGTTGCTGATTTTGACAATGACCCGGATGTTACACTGCATTTTGTGGAAAACAATACAATATCCAAATTCTATTTGCTTGAAGGTAAAAAGTTGGATATCAATGATAAGAATGGTGTATGGCTTGATAAGAGTTTTGCTGATGCAAAGGGCTTGAAAGTCGGAGACAAGATTAAATTCGAGTTTGAAAATTATACAATTGAAAAGGAAATCAGGGGACTCGGATACTCTCCGGAATATGTTTATCATGCTTCCAGTTCATCTATCATTCCGGATTTCAATAAAATTGGTTTTGCCTACCTTTCATATAAGGCGTTTCCAACAGATACAGTTCCATATAATGTATTGAACGTTAAGTTTGACGGAACGCCCGAAAATTACAATGATATACTGTCCTATCATATGGACGGATATTACAATTCATTCGTGGAAAGGTCAGAGCATACCAGTGTAAGCCAGTTTGCAGATGAGATGGACCAGCACAGCATGATGGGCGGAATTTTTCCGGTTGTGTTCATTTTGATTGCAATGCTGATTCTTTTAACAACAATGAGAAGAATCATCACTCATCAAAGAACTCAAATAGGTATCTTAAAGGCTTGTGGATTTAAAAACAGATCAATAATTTTACATTATATATCCTATGGATTCTGGCTGGTTTTGGTTGGAGCGATTTTGGGTTTAATTTTAGGGCCAATTACATTGCCTCCATTGTTCTACCCGTCAATGAGTGCAACATATAAGCTGCCGTTATGGGAACCTGCATGGGATATGAGTTTTGTGTATGTGGCTGCATTGATGGTGATAATATCCTTGGCCGTTTCATATTATTCCGTAAAAGGAATTTCAGACGAAAAGCCTGCTGATACAATTAGGCCGAAGGTGCCTAAGGTTTCGTCATCAGGTTTCATTGAAAGATTGAGCATCTGGAAACGCTTGTCATTCAATGTCCGCTGGAATTATCGTGACGCCCAAAGAAACAAGTTCAGAGCATTGATGACAATTGTTGGAGTAATCGGTTGTTCTGCACTATTGGTATGTGCATTCGGAATGTATGATGGAATGAATGACTTAAAAGATTGGGAATATACACAAATAAATCATTATGACTCCAAATTGGTTATTGAAGAGGATGCAACACAATCTGAAATCGATGAAATAGCAGATAAGGTCAATGGTGATGAGATAATGGAAGGTGCCATTGAAATAGAATCGGATGGCACCAAAAAATCCGGATCGCTATTGGTATTGAATGAAACCGATTTGGTAACACCAACAGACTATGACAGGAATCATGTAGAAATTAAAGAGGATGAGGTGTCAATTTCTGAAAAAATGGCAAAAATGCTGGATGTTGGCGTAGGCGACACTGTCAAATGGCACATCATGGGTTCGGATAAATGGGTTAAAACAAAAATCGATAAGATTCATGCAGACCCGATATCACAGGGATTCATAATGTCAGCTGATAAATTGGAAGACCTGGACTTAAACTACACTCCAACAAGCATCATAACTTCTGAACATGTGACAAAGGATTATGATGGAGTAAAGGCTGCCAATTCAATGAAAGACATGACTGCAAGTTGGGATGAAATGACAGAAGCGATGTGGCTTTTAATCTATATTCTGATATTCTTTGCATGCCTATTGGCGGTAGTGGTATTGTATAATCTTGGTTTGTTGTCATTTACCGAAATCGAACGTGAAATTGCGACACTGAAAGTATTAGGATTTAAAACAAGGGCGTTAAGGAAATTATTATTAACACAGAACTTATGGTTTACAGCTATCGGATTTGTATTGGGCTTGCCTGTAGGATATTACATACTGGCAATAATGTGGGAGTCATCAGGTGACTCATTCTACATACTGCCATCAATATCCATTACAAACTTCCTATTGACCTTGGTGATAACCTTTGCATTGTCAATTCTTGTAAACCTGATGTTTTCACGTAAAATCAAGAAATTGGACATGGTGGAATCCCTTAAAAGTGGTGAGTAGATGTTAGCAAAAAAGATGATTAGAGATATCAAGAATCACAAGATTCAATTTATCTCCATATTTTTAATGGCCTTTTTGGGAGTTTACGTATTTGTAGGGTTCGGTGCGGAATCATTCGGATTCGAACAAACTGCAGATACCTATTACACTGAAACAAATCTTGCTGACGGATGGATTTATGCCTCTAATCTGGATGATGATTTTGTTGATAAGGTAAATAATTTGAGTCTTACAAAGGATTCTGAGCGAAAGCTGATTGTAAATTCGATAGCAGATATGGAAAACAATCCGGATATCACATTGCATTTCCTGCAGGATGACGAGATTTCGAAATTTTACCTGGTTGAAGGAAAAGATTTCAATTTGTCAGATGGTGATGGAGTCTGGCTGGACATCCGTTTTGCCGAAGCCAGAAACCTTAAGATTGGGGACAACATCACTTTCGAGTTCAACGGTATTGAGGTTGAAAAGGAAATCAAGGGACTGGGATATTCTCCTGAGCATTTATATCAAACTTCCGACTCATCTATGATACCGGATTACGACAAGATGGGTTTTGCTTACATGTCCTATAAAGCATTTCCATTAAGTGATGTTCCATACAATGTATTGCTTGTCAAGTATACAGGAAATTCCTCAAGTTATGAAAAACAGCTTGACAATGACTTGGACAGGGATTATTCATCATTCCTTCCAAGGGCTCAACATCCAAGCTTTGCAGAATTCCAGGATGAAACAGACCAGCACAAGATGATGACCGATTTCATTCCATTGATATTCATCATCATTGCAATGTTGACACTATTGACAACAATGACAAGAATCATCAACAACCAAAGGACACAAATCGGTGTTTTAAAGGCATTGGGATTTAAAAACCGATCAATCATGCTTCATTACATCTCATATGGTTTCTGGATGGTATTGGCTGGAAGCATAGTGGGATTCATTCTAGGTCCTTTGACATTGCCTCAAGTGATGTTTGATGAGATGCAGCAGCTATACTCCATACCTTACTGGCTAACTGGATTCGACAACAGTTTCATTATCGTGACTGTTGCAATGGTTGTTCTTGCAGCATTGGTTTCATATTTCGCATGCAGAAAGATTGTGGGTGAATCCCCATCAAGTGCAATAAAGCCAAAAGTTTCAAAAGTATCGACTTCAGGATTTTTGGAAAGATTCGGATTCTGGAAAAGATTGTCATTCAATGCAAGATGGAATTACAGGGATGCGAAAAGAAACAAATTCAGGGCATTGATGAGTATTGCAGGAGTTCTTGCATGCACATTGATTCTTGTGGCATCATTTGGATGTATGGATGGCTTTGATGAGATGAAGGAATGGTCCTACACGGATATCAATCATTATTCATCAAAATTGGTTCTTGAAGAAAATGCAACCGATTCACAGATTGACCATGTGGTTGATGAGGTTGGCGGTGAAAAATTAATGGAATCTTCCATTGAGATTAAATCAGGGGATGTCAAGAAATCGGGTGTCGTAACGGTTCTTGATGACAACAAGCTATACACTCCAACCGATGATGATAAAAATCCAATCGAGATATCTGACGATGAGATATCACTTTCCAAAAAAATGGCTGAAATGTTGGGTGTCGGTGTTGGCGACTTCGTCAAATGGCATATCATGGGCTCAGATAAATGGGTTAATACAAAAGTCACTGATTTGCATTCTGACCCGACATCTCAAGGTATCGTAATTACAAAGGAAAAATTGGATGATTTAGATTTGAACTACACTGTGACTAGCGTCATATCATCTAAGGAGGTTGATGATAATTTCACAGGTGTCAAAACAATATTCTCAATGGAATCCCTCACCGACAGTTGGGATGAAATGATGGAATCATCAATGAGTGTAATATACATGTTAGCTGCATTTGCAGCAATACTATCATTGATTGTATTGTATAATCTTGGATTGCTTTCATTTACCGAAATCAAGAGAGAATTTGCAACATTGAAGGTATTGGGATTCAAGTCAAATTACCTCAGAAAGCTATTGTTGACACAGAACCTATGGTTCACTACAATTGGATTCATTTTGGGAATTCCATTAGGTCGTGAAGCGTTGCAATATCTTTGGGGAACAATGGGAGATTCATTTTACCTGAAAGCCACATTGTCTATTAAAACATTGGTAATAGCATTTTTAATCGCGTATGTGGTTTCAATTGTTGTTAACTTAATGTTTTCTGGAAAACTCAAGAAATTGGATATGGTGGAATCATTGAAGGATAATGAGTAGTTTCAAAACTACTTGTTACACTTCACTAGTGACAAAATCTTTAAATGTGTCTACCATAAATTATTATTTAAGGTGAAACGATGGCTGATGTTACTGAAAAATCAAAATACATGGATTTGCTGAATGAATACCCCTTGCTTAAAACAGACCTTGTGAAAAAGAATCACAAATTCAAGTTTTTAGTAACTCCAATGGGAAAGATTTCCCTTTGGGAAGCGGACCTTGCTGAAGTCAGCCAAAAGGCTGAAATGTCAGTTGAAGAAACAGTTTCATTATTCAGTGAGTTAATTAACTCATATTAACTTTTTATTTTTTTTCTTAAAACTTAAATCATATTCTTTACTTATAGATTATCATGTCACTATCTAAAAAGATGTTAAGGGATATGAAAATCAACAAGATGCAATTCATTGCAATATTTCTCATGGCATTTTTAGGTATCTTTGCATATACGGGTATTTATGCAGAGTATTATGGATTAGTGCAAACTTCCGATGAATTTTACACAGATACCAACATCGCAGACGCTTGGATTTACAACACCGATTTTGATGATGTGGCCGTGGAAAAGATTAATGACCTTACAAGCCAGGCGGACAGACAAGGGATAATTCAATCTCAGGCGGATTTGGAAAATAAGCCCGATGTCACGTTGCACTTTATAGAAAATGGAACGATTTCCAAGTTTTTCACAACAGATGGTGAGGATTTCAATCCTAATGATGATTCAGGAGTATGGCTGGATGCAAGGTTTGCCGAAGCCCGTGATTTGAAAGTCGGCGATAAAATCTCTTTTGAATTTGATAATGAAACGATAACAAAAGAAATCAAAGGGTTAGGTTATTCTCCAGAATATATTTATGAGGTTTCACCGTCGTCATCAACTCCGGATTTTCATGAAATGGGTTTTGCATACCTGTCAGATGATGCATATCCTGGAGATTTGAAATATAACAGATTACTTGTCAGGTACGATGTTTCAGATAGTGATTTTGAGGACAATCTTGATTCAATTGATTATCAATCAGTCACTAAAAAGGAAGATCATCTGAGTGTTTCAAAGTTTGCAGATGAAATGGCGCAGCACAAGATGATTGGTGATGTTTTTCCAATCGTATTCATTTTAGTTACTTTCCTCACCCTTCTAACAACTATGAACAGGATTGTCACACATCAAAGAACTCAAATTGGTATTTTAAAGGCTGTTGGTTTTAAAGATTCATCAATTATTTTGCATTATCTGTCTTTTTCCTTCTGGCCTGTTCTGGCAGGTGCAATTATTGGTTTGATTACAGGACCGATGATAATTCCACAGATGTTTTATCCGACAATGATGACAAACTATTCAATGCCTAGTTGGAATCCTGGTTTTGACATGAGCTTTATCTATATTGCAGTATTGATGGTTGTTTCATCGGTATTTGTGACATATCTCTCATGCAGGAGAATTTCAAAAGAAAATCCTGCAAATACGTTAAGGCCAAAAGCTCCAAACACTTCCTCAAAGTCATTTATTGAAAAGTCAAGAATTTGGAATCGTTTGAGTTTCAATTTAAGGTGGAACTGGCGTGATGCAAGAAGAAATAAATTCAGGGCGTTGATGGCAATTGTTGGAGTAATGGGATGTGTGGCATTGTTGATTGCGGCGTTTGGTATGAATGACAGTATGGATGAGTTAAAGTCTTGGGAATATGATGACATTACTCATTATGAGTCAAAATTATTGCTTTCATCACAAGCTAATCCGATGGAGTTGTATTATATTCTAAATGAGACAAATGGAAGCTTTATAATGCAGCAATCAATTGAAATAAAGGCAAATAGTCAGGAAGACACGGTGACGTTACTGGTATCGAATAATACTAATTTAATATCCTACACTGACAGCAATAGAAATCAGATTGAAATTGATGAGGATGATGTGTCAATTTCAACCAAATTGGCTGAAAGGTTCAACTTAACAATTGGAGATAAAATCAAGTGGCATATTGTCGGTGAAGATAAGTGGGTGTCTTCTAAAATTGGACAAATTCATGCAGAACCTATATCACAGGGTTTGATCATGTCTCCGGACACTCTTGAAGACCAAGGTTTGAATTTCACTCCAACAAATATCGTTACTGATGAGAAATTCGGTGAAAACTTCGATTCAATCAAATCCGTTACAAGCATTGACAAGATGGAGGAAAGCTGGGATCAAATTATTACTGCCGTAATGATGATGGTTTACGTTGTGACATTTGTAGCGGTTGCACTGGCCATTCTTGTTTTATATAATCTGGGAATTTTGTCATTTACGGAAATGGAAAGAGAAATTGCAACCTTAAAGGTACTGGGTTTCAGGACAAATTCCTTAAGGAAACTCTTGCTGACTCAAAATGTTATTTTTACTGCTATTGGATTTATTTTGGGAATTCCCCTTGGATTTTACTTCATGACATTGATGATGAATGCTGCAGGTGACTCTTTATATTATATTCCTACATTGACTTGGGGAAACATATTATTGTCCGCTGTCATAACCTTTGTAATCTCAATTGGTGTAAATCTATTGTTTTCAGATAAGATTAATGATTTGAACATGGTTGAAGCCCTAAAGGATGTCGAATAATTTTTTCATTTAAACTTTTTTTAGATAATTTAATTAGATTATTCAATCATATTATTAATTATGAATTCAATTGAGGAAGCGGTTCACTTATTTCAAAATGGTTATGTGTGTTCGCAGGCAGTTTTTGCTGCATTCAGTGAAGATTATGCTCTATCTAAAGAGCAAGCCTTAAAAATTGGGGCTTGTTTTGGAAGTGGAATGCGAAAAGGGGAAGTTTGTGGAGCATGCACTGGAGCTTTGATGGTTCTGGGTTTGAAGTATGGTGATGATAAGACTAAAAGCAATGAGGTTTGTGAAAGGTTTTTGGACGAATTTGAAAAGGAAAACGGTTCATACATCTGTCGTGATTTGCTTGGTTGCGACATTGGAACTCCTGAAGGTGTTAAAGAGGCTGTTGATAATAATCTATTCAAGGAATTCTGCCCTATAATGGTGGAGTCTGCTGCAAAAATTGTTGATGAAATTTTGAAATAGGTGAGTTTATGAGTAAAAAAGGTATGTGGGCAATCATAATAATTTTGGCGGCTATTTTAGTATTGGTTGCTATTTATTCGGTAAGTGAAACACCACTTTCCAATTCCAGAAATTTGACTGAGCTGAATGTGTCTTCTGAAGGGCCGTTTCCATTATCAGATTTAATAGATGAGATTGAAAACAAGTCATATTATGAGGGATATGACAACGACACATTAACATGGATGAAATCATTAGGCGATAAGGATGTTTTTTCAGGCGAGGGAATATTTGTCATAATGAGTCATGAGGATGCAGGAAAGATTCCTTCTGTTTATGCAACGGACGTTTTCATTTATGAGATTTTTGAATGCAACGTTCTGGAAAAACATTCTTTAGGTGATGTTGATTATCCTAAGGAGGTTTTACTTGTTGAAAATGTAAATTACTTAAAAGAAAGTATTGAAGATATACCTAGTGGAGGTGCATAAAATGGAAGATATTGAAAACTGGAAAGGGATAACCGGTCAAATTAATGCTTTTAAAAATGCAGTTGGGGATGCTCAAAAGATTACATATATGGGCTCTCCTAGTGTCTGCACTCCGTTTGCAGCGTTGATGGCTTATGCGGTTCGGGATAAGGAAAATCATTTCATAAGTTTCATAGATGCTGAAACTTCCCATGAATTTGAACTGAAACCATGGGGGATGACATTAACAGAAAAGGTTTCTGATCCTCACAACTCAGATGTTGTGGTATTGTTGGGTGGTCTCAGCATGCCTAAGGCAGATATAGATACTGGGGAGTTGAACAATGTTGTTGGCGAATTATTAAAAGATGATGGTAAGCTAATTGGTCTTTGTTTCATGGACATGTTCACTAAAGCAGATTGGCTTGATAAGGTCGATTTTGACTTGATAATAGACGGAACTTTAACTGGTGTTGTTAAAAAGTAATTAATTAGCTTAATTACTTTACTTATTTTTTTTAAAAAATTTTTTCATATTTTCACAACTGTGTTTTTGTGCCTAATCGCACTTTGAAAATTTCTATATATTTGGCAAATCAAAGTAGATATTGGCATGCATTTTAATCTTAAAAATAATTATTGATTATTATTTTTAATTTTATCCAACAATTGTTTTATATAAAACTAAATAAAATTGTATAGTTATTTTATTGTTCTCTGCAGGGATTTTTAATTAAAATAGGAATGAATAATATGAGTAGAAAAAGAAAATTTTCAAAACCTTTTGATTTGTGCCATAGTATTTTGTTCAATGAATTTCCTAAAGAGTATGTGAGCACTATTGGGGTTCCTGGAAATTTTGTTAAAAAAAGTAATCGTAGAGTTCATCTGAAAGATGGTACTGGTGGTGAAATGGATTCGGCATACGTTGCAGATCCAGATTATAAAATATTATTTGAGAGAGTTGCGGTTGGTTTAGAACACCAATCTGCTCCTGTTGGTGAGGATAAATTAATTAAATTTGGTGATTATGATGTTCAATTGGTTGTTGATGAGCATCTGCCAACATTATTGGTTGTTGCTTCACATCTAAATGAAGAAAAATCAAAAAATAAACTTATAAGGTCTCCATCGGATATAACTCAATTGTACTTTTTGGATTTGGGAGAAGATAACATATCCCAAAGATTAAGTATAGTAAATAAAATAATATATAACAATCAATATTTAAGTCAAGAAATGGCCTTAAATCTGGGTGTAATTGCACTTTATGCGCCTCGTGATTGTGCATGTGAAACAATGGAGTCTGTTGTAAATCTTTATCTTAAAATTGTTGTTAATTTAGATTTACAGATGGAATATACATTGTATTCAGTAATTACTATATTAATTGATGCATTTTTTGATGATGAAGAAGAATTTAGGAGGTTAACTAAAATGATGGATGAAAATACTTCTCAAGAAAGTAAAGTTAGGTTTGCATCTCATGAAAGCACTATTGAAAGTTTAACTTATGCAAAAGAAGATTTGGCTCATGCTGAAGAAGATTTAGCTAAAGCTAATGGTAAAATTGCTTATTTGGAAGCTGAAGTTAAAAGGTTAACTGATGAATTGAATGGGAAATAGAATGTTTCATGCATTCTATTTTTTTTAAATTAACATATCACAATATCATGATATGAAAACATTTAAATACATAATCATATCATAATATGTAAATATATAATATATGTGATGACTATGGAAAAAAATAATCTTGAAAACCAGAATGATGATATGTGTGAAGTCTTCAACTCTCATGAAGATGTTGTTGACCGTGTAAGAGAACGCATACCTGATGAAACTGAATTCGCTGAGCTATCAGAATTCTTCAAAATATTTGGAAATCCAACAAGATTAAAAATTATTTCCCTACTCAGTATTGAAGATTTATGTGTATGTGACATATGTGATGCACTTGATTTAAACCAAACAACTGTTTCAAATCAATTGAGGATATTACGTGCAAACAACATTGTCAAATACCAAAAAGAAGGTAAAATGGCAAGATATTCACTTACAGACCTTCACATAGAAATGATTTACAAAGTAGGATTAGAACATATATTAGAATAATTTTTAATTGGTGATACTATGGCGGAAAATAGATGTTATGATGCAGATTGTGCAGATGAAAACTGCCACAACCCTGAACATTACAACTACATCTGTTTTGATCCAAAATGTGAAGAAGTTCACTGTACAGATTCTAATCATTATAATAAACAGTTATTGAGAGACTATCAAGAAAATTCAGATTTAAGTATATATGATCACAGAGAAGAGATAGACTACGATGAAGATGTTGACATAAGCATCTGTGGATGTCCTGATTGTGCAGATGACCACGATCATGACCATGACCACGATCATCATCACCATCATGAGGTGGATAGTTGTTCTGACCCTGATTGTGGTTGTCATGATGAGCATGAGCACAGTCATGAGCATGAGCATCATCATGAGCATGTAGAGGAGGATTCTTGTTCTGATTCTGATTGTGGTTGTCATGATGAGCATGAGCACAGTCATGAGCATGAGCACAGTCATGAGGAGTTGGATTCTTGTTCTGATTCTGATTGTGGTTGTCATGATGAGCATGAGCACAGTCATGAGCATGAGCACAGTCATGAGGAGTTGGATTCTTGTTCTGATCCTGATTGTGATTGCCATGACCATGAAGAAAAAGACACTTGTTCAGACCCTGACTGCGGATGCCATGACCATGACGATGATGATGTGGAAATCAGCTTATGCGGATGTCCAGATTGTGCAGACGATGATCATGACCATGACCATGGTGAAGAAGAATTGTTGGCTGAAGGAAAACCTTTGATAGCTAACAGGCCAATTCAAATAATCGTTGCAAGCGGAATCTGTTTTGCAACAGGCCACATTTTAGAATGGTTATCATTTAATCCAACAATAATAACTTTAATATTCATGCTGGGCGCTTTGATAGCAGGTTATGAAATAGCAATTCTGGCTTATAAATCTTTAGTTAAAAGACACACAGTCGGTCCGGCAATGTTAATGTGTATTGCATGTGTCGCTTCATTCATCATTGGCCATCCTGAAGAGGGTGCAGCAGTAACTTTCCTTTACTATATTGCGGAATTCCTTGAAGACTATGCTGAACACAGGGCTAAACGATCAATCAAGTCATTGGTTGAAATCGCTCCTGAAACCGCAAGGGTTAAAGTTGGAGATGGTGAAGTAGAAAGAAAAGTTGATGATGTTAACATTGGCGACATTGTAATTGTTAAACCGGGGGATAAGGTTCCTTTGGACGGTAATGTAATTTCAGGCTCCTCATCAATCAACCAGGCATCAATCACTGGTGAAAGTGTACCAGTAATTAAGGAAGTCGGTGATGAAGTATTTTCAGGTACTGTCAATGTTGATGGTTACTTTGAGATGGTTGTAACCAAAAAAGCAAAAGACTCTGTTATCTCCAAAATCGTTACATTGGTTAAAAGATCACAGCTCAACAGGTCTGAAACAGAGTCTCTTGTTGAGAAAGTGGCAAAGTATTATACTCCAGTAATGATGGTTGCGGCCGCTTGTGTTGCATTTATTCCGCCGTTACTGTTCGGTCAGCCATTGGTCGATTGGGTTTATAAGGCATTATCATTATTAGTAATCTCATGTCCTTGTGCATTTTTAATCTCCACTCCTGTGGGAATGGTGTCTGCAATCACTTCAGCCACCAAGAATGGTGTTTTGATTAAGGGAAGTACCTATGTTGAGGAAATGCGTGGCGTTAAAGCAGTCATCTTTGATAAGACCGGTACATTAACAGAAGGTAAGCTCGAATTAAGTGAAATTGAACTGTTGGATGATGCATGCTCAAAAGAGGACATCATAAGAATTGCCGCATCACTCGAGCATAACTCATCTCACCCTATTGCACAGGCTATTGTGAACTATGCGACAATGAATGATATTGAATTTGAGGAAATCGAAGACTTCAAGAACGTTCCAGGTAAAGGAATCATAGGTAATATCAATGGAAAAGAGTATTATGCCGCTAACGAGTCCCTGATTGAAGGAAGCAGTTTCGATATTTCAAGAGATGAAATCAACAAGTATTCTTCTGAAGGTAAAACATTGGTATTTGTCGGTAATGCTGAAAAGGTATTGGCAATCATAACAGTGTCTGATAAAATCAGGGACAATGCCTCTGAGGTTGTCAGTGACTTGAAAGATAAAGGCGTGCAAACTGTAATGCTTACAGGTGACAATAAACTTGCTGCGAAAAGCGTTGCAGATGAAATCGGAATCGACTATGTTTATTCCAACTTGATGCCTGAAGATAAATTGAATATCCTTGATACCATCAGAAACAAGTTCGGTGATGTTGCCATGGTTGGGGATGGAATAAACGACGCTCCTGCATTGGCACGTGCAAATATTGGTATTGCAATGGGTGCAGCAGGTTCTGATGTAGCTATTGAAACCGCAGACGTGGCATTGATGCAGGATGATATCTCAAAACTCCCATATCTGTTCTCATTATCACATAAGACAATGGGAATCATCAAGCAAAACATTAGTGTGGCTATTGCAGTCAAGTTATTGTGTGTAGTGCTTGCGATTTTAGGTATTATCACATTAATGATGTCTGTTGGTTTTGGAGATTTAGGATTAACTCTTTTAGTTATCTTGAATTCATTTAGAATTGGAATGGTGAAAGATCCACTATTCTAATCACTTTTTTTATTTTTTTTTGGAATGCTTAAATTTAAAAAGCTTTTAGACTTGCCTAAATTAGTTGTAACTAAATATTTTATCTTTGATTTACCTAAAAAAGTCTATAAAAACGAATACTTTATATAGTATAAATTATTTAATGTTATAGTGAGTAAGATTACTTATTGAGGATTTAAAATTTAGGCAAAATTAAAATTATTTTTCTAAATTGCGAGGAACAATTAAAAAATAAATTATTAAAGGATGGTTAATATGTACAAAAAAATAGTTGATCACGCAATTGAACACAAATTGGCATTAGCTTTTGCAGGAGGAGTTGCTGCTGCAATTATTGGTAAAAAAGTAATGGAATCTCAAGCAGTAAAAGAAGCAACAACAAATTGTGTAGCAAATGTTTTAGCTGTTAAAGGCGAAGCTGAAGAAAAACTTGCAGAAATAAAAGCTGATGCAGAAGAAAAAGCTGCTAAAGAAGAATAAATTATTTTTTGAGGGAGTCATATGGTACACAGAAAAATAGCTCCTTTTGTAGCTGAACACAAGCATACATTGCTTTTTGCTGGAGGTATTGCAACAGCACTTATCGGAGCGAAAATCATAAAATCACAAACCACAAAAGAATTGGCTACTAAAGGTATGGCTGGTGTGATTTCAGCTAAAAGAGATGCAGAAGAAGCATTTCAGGATATGAGGGAAAATGCTGAAGACATTGTTTTTGATGCATCTGCAGAAAATCAACAAGAAATCTATGTTGAGAAAAAAGAATAGTTAAAACTATTCTTCAACTCTTTTTTTATTATTTGACAATATTTTGAATACTTTTTTTTAACTTTCTATATGGTGGTTTGGGAGAAAAATTGCTTTTATTTCGTAAAATTGTTTTCATTGCTTAAAATTGCTTTAAACTAAACTTATTGACTTCATTTCAAACAAAAAGTATAATATAGTTGTGGTTCATATATTAGATTAGTTAAATTTTAATAAATTTTAAATGAGGTATTTTAATGGAAGAAAATAAGTTAACAACAACTCTATTGTATATTGGTGATGAAGGCGAAGTGTCTATGGATGTAATTATTGACCGTGAAGGTGAAACATTCTGGGCAACTCAAAAAACAATGGCGGATGTGTTTGATGTAAATGTTCCTGCAATTAGTAAACATCTAAAAAATATCTTTGAAGATGGTGAATTGGATAAGAATTCAGTTGTTTCCAAAATGGAAATAACTGCCTCTGATGGTAAAAATTATAAAACTAATTTCTATAATTTGAACGCTATAATATCTGTAGGTTACAGAGTAAACTCTAAAAATGCTACACGATTCAGAATTTGGGCAACTGGTATTTTAAGGGAATTCATGATTAAAGGTTTTGTTTTGGATGATGAATTGTTGAAAAACGGTTCAAGATTTGGAAAAGATTATTTCACTGATTTAATTGAAAGAATCCGTGAAATTCGAGTTTCAGAAAGAAGATTCTATGAAAAATTAACTGACTTGTATGCTACCAGCCATGATTACAATAAAAATGCAGAAATAACCAGGAAATTCTATGCTAAGGTTCAAAATAAACTTCATTATGCCGTTTCTGGAATGACTGCTCCTGAAATCATTAAAGACCGTGCTAGCAGCGAAAAAGAGAATATGGGTTTAACATCATGGAAGCACTCTCCTGATGGTAAAATCCAGTTAAGCGACACCAGAATTGCTAAAAACTATTTAACAGAAGATGAGCTAGTTGAATTGAATAAGCTTGTTGAACTGTATCTTAATTTTGCTGAACTTCAGGCAACAAGAGAAATTCCAATGTCTATGAAGGATTGGGCAGAACAACTGGACAAATTCCTTGATTTTGTAGGATATCAAATCCTGGAAGGTAAAGGCAAGGTCAGCCGCAAGGAAATCAATGACTTTGTTAAGGTAGAGTTCGAGAAATTCAGACCGATACAGGATAGATTCTATAAATCAGATTATAATGAATTTGAACAAAGAACTAGGAAACTATTGAATAATTAATTTTATATTTGAATAAATTTTAATTATAATGTATGTTAAGTAATGATTCATCAAATGTTGAGGTGATGCTTGGAAACCCCAAAAAAGCATTGCTTAAAATGTCAGTGCCTTTGATAGTATCATTGCTTATTTCTAGTTTTTACAACCTAATCGATGCTGCATGGGTGTCTGGCCTTGGTGCTGACGCTCTTGCAGGGGTTGGGTTTTTCACACCGATATTTATGGTTCTGGTTGGCTTTGGAAACGGTCTGGGAGCCGGGGCCGCTTTTGCGATATCAAAGTATATCGGTGAAGAGGATAAGATCAAAGCCGATAATGCATCAATCCATTCGATTTTACTTGATATTGTTATTTCATTAATTTTAACAATGGTTTTATTGGCTTTCTTAAATCCAATTCTAAATGTTATGGGTGCAGGTGAAACAATTGGATATGCTACAGATTATGGAGTAATAATTCTTGTTGGCTCAATTTTCATTATCCTTTCTAATGCCTTGTACGGTATTTTCAGAGGGGAGGGGGACAGTAAAAGGCCAATGTATGCCATGGTTGCATCAGCTATTTTAAATATTGTTCTTGATCCAATTTTTATCTATAGTTTAAATTTTGGAGTTAAAGGAGCTGCTATTGCAACATTGATTTCAGCAATCTTTGTTATTTTAATACTTGTTTATTGGTTTTATATTAAAAAGGACACTTACCTGAAACCTTATTTGACTAATTTCAATTTTAAAAAGGGTATTTCAAGGGATATAGTAAAAGTTGGAATTCCTGCGAGTATCCAGCTTTTGAACAATGCATTCTTTGCAGCAGTGTTCTCTATGCTTCTGGTTTATGTTGGCTCAACCGATTCGGTGGCAGTATATTCAACAGGCTGGAGGATTGTAATCATAACAACAACTCCTCTATTGGCTATCGGTACTGCATTAATTAGTGTCATTGCAGCTAATTTCGGTGCTAAGAACTATAAAAACATCCAAATAGTGCACCGATATGCTATGAAGGTGTCACTGGTAATAGCTGTAATTGTAATGATTTTAACAAATCTTTTTGCTTCAGATATTGCATCAGTCTTTGCCTCTAGTGGAAGCAGCGCAAGAATATCTGCTGAACTTACCAGTTTCATTGCTTGGATTGTTATTTACTATCCTACAATGGCTGTAGGTGTTCCATCCACTTATGTGTTCCAGGGTATAGGTAAGGGCATAACTGCAATGTTTCAAACAATAATGCGTGAAACTGGCTTTACAATATTTTTTGCCGTTTTATTTGCTGTTGTTTTAAATTATGGCGTTTGGGGTGCTTGGATGGGAATTGTTTTAGGCGAGATTGTTTCCAATAATCTTACAGGCATTTGGGCTGATTGGCAGATTAAAAAATTAATGAAATCTGATTAATATTGAATTATTTTTAAGATTGTAATACTTTATTTATATTATTTATTAAAATAAGTAATACTAATTTTTAATTTATTAGTAATTTTTAAATACTATAATTTCGAAATCATTAATTGTAATATCTTTATTTTAATAAGTATTACTATTCAATTAAGTATTTATAAAAAAGTAATACTATCGTGGATATTACTTCAAATTTAATGTTTAATGAGGAAAAATTATGGATAAAAAATATATTATAGGTGCAATTGTAGCAGTTATTGCAGTTATTGCAGTGGCTGCTTTTGCTTTAGGCGGTGGGCACACAGAACACGCTGCTAACGAATTAGTTGCATGTGTAGCTGCTCACGGAGAGGAACCTGAATTTGGTTTCGACCCAATGCACGGTTGGGGATACCATGATTCTGGAACAGAACCTCTCATTCAAAGTACAATTCTTAAAAGAGACAAAGACAACAATTTTGTAAATGATTTGGCAACAGATTACGACATCGCAAGTGACTTTAAAACATACACAGTAACCATTCGTGACGATGTTAACTTCACTGACGGTTCCAAATTAACCGCAAACGATGTTGCATTTTCATATAATAAGGCTAAAGAATTAGGTGAAGGTGCGGATTTAAGTTCCATGAAAGAAGCTAAGGCAGAGGGAAATAAAGTAGTATTCACACTTGAAAAATCAGATTCAACATTCATTAACAAATTAACTGATGTTGGAATTGTACCTGAAGCTAACTATAATGAAGATTCATATGGTCAAAACCCAATCGGTTCCGGACCTTATAAATTAGCTCAATGGGATAAAGGTCAACAATTCATCTTAGAGAAAAATCCTGACTACTACGGAAAAGAACCATACTTCGATAAGATTACCAATCTCTTCTTAGATTCTGATGCTGCATTTGCAGCTGTTAAAAACGGAGATGTTGATATTGCTGAAGTGCCAGTGGCATACGCTAACGAAACCGTAAAAGGATATCACATGGAATACTTCGATTCAATTGACGTACGTGGTATTTCTCTACCAACTCAAATGGATGAAGGTAAATTAAGTGAAGATAATGTAACTATTGGTAACAATGTAACTGGTGATCCTGCAATCAGGGAAGCATTAAATGTTGGTATTGACAGACAAGCATTATTAGACGGTGCATTAAATGGATACGGTGATGTAAACTATAATGGTGTAGCTGACCAATTAGCATGGTCCTTTGAAACCGGCATAAAAGACGGTGATGTTGACAAGGCAAAATCTGTTCTTGAAGCTGCTGGATGGAAAGACACTGACAACGATGGAATTGTAGAAAAAGACGGTCAAAAAGCGTCATTCTCAGTTTACTATAATTCTCAAGCATCCGAAAGACAAGCAATTGCTGTAGCAGTTGCAGAACAAGCTAAACAAATCGGTATTGAAATCGAACCTGTTGGTGGAAGCTGGGATGACATTGACCCTAACAAATACAGCCAAGGTGTTGTATGGGGATTCGGTTCAGCTGACCCAATGGAAATCCAACATCAATATGATTCCAGAGTGGCTGCTGTAGGTTACGACAACCCTGAAGCACTCAATGATACCGCAGTTGATTCATTGATTGATTCAGCAATGGCTCAAGAAACTAACTCTTCATATGCTACATGGTCTCAAGCAGCTCAACAAGCTACTTCCAATTACCCATTCCTTTGGGTTGGAACTATGGATTACACTTACTTTGTAAGTGATGACTTAGACATTTCCAACAGTACACACCTTATATATCCTCACGGTGGAGATATATGGGGTAACATCTACGATTGGAAACGTGTTAACGAAACCGAAGCTTAAATGATTTATTTCATATAAATCATTTTCTTTTCTTTTTTTAAATTAATTATATGAGTTGATTAAAATTAACAATAAAAAATTAGCTAAATTTTTAGGTTTTAAAGCCATTAGATTACTAATTTTGTTAATTGTTATTGCAGCAATAAGTTTTATAATGATTCAATTGTCTCCAATAGATCCTGTTAAGGCTTATCTTGGTCAAAGAATTGTTAGCCAGGAACAATTGGCAATTGTTGGAGAATATTGGGGAACAAATCTGTCTTTAGGCGAAAGAGTCATGGGTTGGCTTACAACCTTGGCATCTGGAAGCATGGGTTTTTCATTGATTTTCAGAGTTCCTGTTACTGAAGTGATTGTACAGAAATTCACAGCGTCATTAACTCTTATGGTTGTCTCTTGGGTAATATCTGCAATCGTAGGATTTGGTTTAGGAGTTATTGCAGGTGCAAAAGAGGGAAGTTGGATAGATAAAGTAATTAAAACTTATTGTTACATTTTACAATCCACACCGACCTTTTGGATAGGATTAGTACTTTTAATGGTTTTTTCAGTATATTTAGGATGGTTCCCAATTGGACTTTCAGTTCCAATCGGACAATTGTCAGATACGGTAACGTTTTGGCAATGGCTGTATAGATTGATATTGCCTGCAATAACATTAAGTATCGTGGGAATTGCTTCTCTTACAATGTTTACAAGGGATAAGCTTATTAATGTTAAAAAAAGTGATTATTTCTTGTTTGCACAGGCTAGGGGTGAAAGCTTCTGGGGAATAATTAAAAACCATGGGATAAGAAATATTTTGCTTCCTGCAATAACAATTCAATTCATGTCATTCAATGAATTGTTTGGCGGAACAATTCTTGTTGAACAGGTATTTGCCTATCCGGGTATCGGTCAGGCAACCGTTGCAGCGGGATTAAGGTCAGATGTTCCGTTATTGTTGGGTATTGTTATCGTCAGTACAATTTTTGTATTTGTTGGAAACCTGATTGCGGACATGATTTATGAATATGTTGATCCTAGGTTAAGGGGTGTGGATGATGAGTGAAACTCCATGGTACAATAAAGGTTTATTCAGTTCCCTAAACTTAAGGCAAAAAACATTATTAACTATTGCGCTTACAGGACTGGTATTATTGGTTATTTTCCTTTGTGGAATGTTTATTAATGCAAATTTGCCTACCGATTTCACCACAAGAATGAAACCACCTTCATTTGAACATCTTTTCGGTACTGATTGGATGGGAAGAGACATGTTTTTAAGAACCGTTAAAGGTTTAAGCTTAAGTATTGTAATTGGTATCGGAGCATCAGTGATATCCAGTATCATCGCTACCATTCTAGCATTTGTTGCAAGTTTTAACAAGTATTGTGACACATTTGTATCTTGGCTTATTGACTTATTTGCGTCAATACCCCATATCCTATTGATTATGATGATATCCATTGCATTAGGTAAAGGCGCATTTGGTGTAATAATGGCTGTGGCATTTTCACATTGGGTGAATTTAACCAGAGTATTGAGGGCGGAAGTCTTGCAGATTAATACATCAGAATATGTTGCATTATCCCAGAAATTTGGAAGAAGCAAATTATGGATTGCAAAAGAGCACATCCTGCCTTTGGTATTGTCTCAGATATTTGTCGGAACCTTGCTTGTATTCCCTCATGCAATCATGCACGAGTCAAGCGTAACATTTTTAGGATTCGGTTTATCTCCACACGAACCTGCAATCGGTATAATTCTCTCCGAATCAATGTCCTATCTTGCAATGGGTGCATGGTGGTTGGCATTCTTCCCAGGACTGGCATTACTGATTGTTGTATTGCTGTTTGATATTATCGGAGATAATTTAAAACGTTTATTTGATCCTTCAGAGGCTAATAATTAGGTGGTGTTTTAATGTCAAAGTTATTGGAAGTAAATAATCTATCAATATCATTCACACAATACGTTCAAGGATTGAATAGGCATGACTCAAAGGTAATCACCGATTTGACAATTGATGTAGATGAAAGTGAAATTGTTGCAATCTTGGGTTCAAGCGGTTCAGGTAAAAGTCTTTTGGCACATTCAATTTTAGGAATTTTGCCGTATAACTCTCATGTAACCGGTGAAATTAAATATGAGGGACAAGTTTTAGACCAAGAATTAAAAGAAAAATTAAGAGGCGATGAAATATGTCTGATACCTCAATCCGTTAATTTCTTGGACCCTCTTATGAAAGTGGCTGAACAGGCAATTGGTGAATGCAGAGATGAAAACGAGCATAAAGAAAAGAAATTGAGACAAAGGGAAATATTTGATAAATATGGATTGGACGAAAGTGTTGATGATTTATATCCTTTTGAGTTATCCGGAGGGATGGCGAGGAAGGTATTGCTGTCAACTGCACTGGTGGGCAATCCTAAATTACTGATTGCCGATGAACCAACCCCTGGTCTTGATTCAAAAAGTGTTAAGGAAACTATTGAAGATATTCGTAACTTAAAGGAAAATGGCAAAGGAGTGCTATTAATTACTCACGAAATAGATGTTGCTCTTAAAACCGCAGATAGAATCGCAATATTTTATTCAGGTTATGTCATCGAAATTAACACTGTTGAAAATTTCAAAAATGCGGAAAATGTGTTGCATCCATATTCAAAGGCATTGATCAATTCATTGCCTAGAAATGGTTTCAATTTAACAGAGGGCGTTCAGCCTTTGGATGAGGGTCCTGGTTGTCCTTACTATGAGAATTGTCCAATACGATTGGACAAATGTGAAAAAAACAAGCCTGAATTGATTGACCATGAGGGAGTCATGATTAGATGTTTCAATTTTGAGGAGGTTAACGATGGAACTTAAAGCAAGTAACATTTCTTTTTCATATAATAAAAATCGAAAGATTTTACACAATTTTTCCATATCTGTCAGCAGTAATCAGATTATTGGTTTAATGGGAGATAGTGGGAGTGGTAAGTCTACATTATGTAAGATTATGGCAGACTATATTTCAAATTATTCCGGTGAAGTTACCTTGGATGGCAAACCAATTCCTAATAAGGATTTCTATCCCGTTCAATTAATTTTTCAACATCCTGAAAAGACCATGAATCCTAAATGGAAAATGGAAAAGGTTTTAAATGAATCTTGGAGACCTACTCAAGATTTAAAAGATGCTTTTGGCCTTAAAGAGCACTGGTTGACACGTTGGCCTAATGAACTTTCAGGCGGAGAACTGCAGCGTTTCAGCATATTGAGGGCTCTTAATCCAAAAACAAGATTCATCATTGCGGATGAAATAAGTACCATGCTGGATGCTGTAACACAAGTGCAGATATGGGAAGCACTTATCAATCATTGTAAAGCAAATAATATTGGCATATTGGCTGTTAGTCATGATAAAGAGTTGCTTGAAGTGTTTTGTGATGATATAATATATTTTGATGAAGTTAATAATATTTAACTCATCAATATATAACTTTTTTTTAACCATGTTGAATTTTAATTTGGTGACGGTTTATCTTGATACTTACTCAATTTTTCTTATTAAAACTGAGGTGTTATTTGTTTTTCCTGAAGGCAGCATCATAACTTCCTTATGAAAACCCCTTGTATCCTTATCAAGCACAGGAGAATATAGTATTGCTCTCATTCCGGTGTATGTTCTGTATATTACAGGTGTTTTTTCATCTACATATTCCCAGATGTTTGCAAACACCCTGTCTTTTGGCTCAGCCAATGCCGCAACCATTAGGATATCATAATCCAAATCCTTGATTGTGGTTTCATCGCCGACAACAATTTTTATGTCATTGTCAAGACCTAATCTTTTTAAAACTTTGACTGACAATTCAGCAACATCATTTTGCTGTTCAATTCCAATGCATTTGCAGCCAAATACCTTATTGAACATTATCAAGGTTAACGGCAGGGGGCCTGATCCTAAAAAGACAAAAGTTTTTTCTTCATTGAATTTGGCTAGTTGACTTTCATTTTCAACAAGTCCAATATATCTGTCGTAAAAATGGAATGAATCTAGGGTTTCAGTTGGATTATCTGATTCAAGTATTTTCAGTGCATTTTCGGTTTCGAGCCTAGCTCCAATGTAAACATAGAATTTTCTAATCAATTTCAATGCCTTATTCATCTTTTCATCGTCAAGGATGTGTTTGGCGGAATCAAAATCAATTGTCTTGTCATGGGCTATTATTTCCACATCATCCAATATTTCAATGATTTCATCAAGATTAATCTCATCAAGTTCTGAATTTCCGTATTTGTCCAAATCACCATAGGAGGATAATTTATTTGCGATTTCTTCTAGTTTTCCCCAATATTTGTAACAACTCATTTTTATCACATCAATAAATAAAAAGTTTTATATATTATTTTGTTCTTTAACTATATTAAAGTTGTTTAAATTCAAAATAAAGTATTACTTAATCTTTAAAATTAATATAAAAAGTATTAACTTTTTTATTCCATTTTTAAAGTATTACTAAATCCTTAAAATTGTCCAAAATAGTAATACTTTTTTAGAAGGTTTTAATATGTGCATTTTGATTAAAGAGTTGAAAAACGATTTTCAACAAATAGAAAAGGTTCAAAAATTTTTATTTGCTCAAATTAAAAAAGAATTTGGTTACGGTTATGTCCCTGAGTTTCACAGAGACATTAAAAATTTAAATGATTTTTATGTTGCTCCAAAAAGAAATGTTTTTTTAATTGCAATTGATGAGCATTCTGATGAAATTGTCGCAACTATCGGATTGCGAGCTTATGATAAAAATTTTTCTGAATTTAAGGGAACTTATTCTTCCGAATCCACTGCAAGCATTTGGAGATTGTTTGTTGATGAAAAATTTAGACGTTGCGGTACTGCTTCATTGTTATTTAAGTTAGTTGAAGATTTTGCTTTTAAAAATAATTTTAATGAAATATATCTCCATACTCATAAGACTTTGGATGGTGCACTTGATTTTTGGGGTAAAATGGGTTTTAAAATCACTATTGATACCAATAATGAATTGCAAACGGTACATATGGAGAAAAATATTTGCGACGATATGTTGGGGAGTAACTTGTCTGGCAACTTGCTCGGATTTGATTTTGAGGAGTATGTTATCTTAATTTAGTAGTATTATTTTATAAATTTGTATTACTTTTTTTTATTCTCTTATTCTTTAAGATTTTTTTAATATTTTAAATAAATGTTCTGATTTTTTCATTCTATTGTTTTTTTGTAAGAAATATGCAAAAATCATTATTATTTGATGTTATATTTTAAATTGGGCATTGGATTTTAAATTTTTAGAGTATTACTATTTTATAAATATGTATTATATGAGTTTTATTTATTATTTTTCTCTTTCTTTGCTGTTTTTTCATGATTTAAGTTTATGTATTAGTGTTAGAATCTATTTAAATCCCAATTAAAAGAGTAATACTTTAATTAACTTTATATGGTTATTACTATTAATAAGTAATTAGATTATCCAAACATTTTGGATAATCCAGATAATTAAATTGTAATATGCATATAATAACCTGTCCTTCAAATTATTAGATTTTAATTATCTCTCTATATTAACCGATAATTCGAATAAATTGTTAATCAATTGGTCACATAATGTAAATGGCTATACTTCAATATAGCTATTTACTCTCTCCTCTTATTTTTCCTAAACTTTATTTTATATAATTATAAATATAATATTGATGAAGCGAACAGCACTAAAAATTGGATATATTGGAACTAATTTCCATGGCTTTCAAAGACAGCCTAATCTGCGAACAGTTGAAGAGGAACTGATTTATCATCTGCGCAAATTAGATTACATTGATGATTTGAAAAAGTCCAGATTCAGAATTGCGGGCCGGACCGATGCCGGAGTTCACAGTCTTGGTAATGTGATCAGTTTTCAATCTGAAAAGGAGGTACGGGTAAATGAAATCAATAATTCCTTGCCGGACGATATTCAAATTTTAGCCAGTGCTCCTGTGCGTTATGCTTTCAAGCCAAGATATGCTCAAATGAGGCAATACCGTTACATGTTGTTCCAGGATTTGGATATTGATAAACTGAATGAATGTGCTGAAGTGTTTAAGGGAACACATAACTTCACTAATTTTACAAAACGATTCCAAAAGACAACCACCCGTACAATTGATGACATAGTAATCAGGAAGGTCGATTTGACTGACTATCACAAAAGGGAATTCCCGAATCTGCATGAAACCCTATCCCCAATTTTCATAGATATTTACGGAGAATCATTCCTCTGGAATATGGTAAGAAAAATGATGAGGGTATTTGTTGATGTGGCCATTGGTAAAATGACATTGGATGAAGTGGAAAGGCTTTTAAATCCTGAAGAGAATGAACCAAGAGCATATATTAAGGTAATGGAACCCGATTACTTGATATTGATGGACATCCAATACGATGGAATCAAATTTAAATATGATGATTATGCCTGCGAAAGGTTTAGAAGGGATTTGGTTGATTCACTGACTGTTTTGCAAAAGAAATATGCTATACGCGAATCAATGATAAAAAGTTTAAATGACTTGCATAAATATTAATAGTGAGGATATTTTATGGATATAATACAAAAGGCTAATGAAAAACTGATGATTTTAACTATTATTATAGGCTTTCTTTTAGGAATTTATTTGGGAATTGGTCATAATGTCCCTAATTTATGGCTTGTTATTGTCCAATGGGTGATTGTAACTGCCGTGATTATGACAGTTATTGCTACATTGGTCGGAATATATTCAAGATCACATAATGAAGGTGAGGAATTGAATAAATTTTCAATTTTAAGAATTTTTGTTTTAAACTTGGCGGTAATCGCAGTTTGCGCATCCTTCGGATTTTTATTTTGCTCAATAGTAATGGGCACTTATGGTACTCTTATTTAATAAATGAAGTGGAAATATGAAAATAGCAACAATTTTAGGGACAAGGCCAGAGATAATTAAAATGGCACCAATTATAGATGAAATCTCAAAAAGAGATATTGATCAAATTGTTTTGCACACTGGCCAACATTATGATAAGGAAATGTCTGACAATTTTTTTAGAGATTTGGAAATTCCAACACCTGACTATAACATCCGTGTAGGGTCAGGCACTCATGGAAAACAAACCGGGCTGATGATGCAGGGCATTGAGGAAGTGTTGATGGATGAAAAACCTGATATTGTTCTTGTTCAAGGAGATACCAATGCGGTTCTTGCAGGCGCACTTGTTGCATCTAAATTGCATATAGCAATAGGCCACGTTGAGGCAGGACTCAGGTCATTTGACATGACAATGCCTGAAGAGGTAAACCGCAGAGCAGCTGACGTTACCTCAACAATGTATTTCATACCAACTGAAGAATCCGCAATTAATCTGCTTGCAGAAGGATTTTCACATGAAAACTTAATCATCACAGGAAACACAGTTGTCGATGCATGTTTCAGACACTTGGAAATCGCTAAAAAAAGAGGTTTTGAAGAGGAATCCCTTGCAAGTCTGGATATTGAAAATATGGACAATATATTAACATTGACCATGCACAGGGCAGAAAATGTTGATGTTAGGGAAAGGGTAGTCAATATCATAGAAGCATTAAAGCAATTAAGCGACATGAACATTATTTTCCCGATTCATCCAAGAACTAAAAATACCTTGGAAAACTTTGGTCTATTCGATGAGTTGAATGACCTGGAGCATGTCCATATCATAAAGCCATTGGGATATTTGGATTTCCTGCTTTTAACATCCAAGTCAACCTTGATTTTAACCGATTCGGGAGGCCTTCAGGAAGAGGCAATCACTCTTAACGTGCCTGCATTAACATTGAGATATAATACTGAACGTCCGGAAACCGTAACTGCCGGAGGAAACATTCTTGTCGGTTCCGATAAGGATGCGATTTTGGAAAATGCAAATAGGATATTGACTGATAAGGAATTTGCAGACAAAATGCGCAACGCTTCAAACCCTTACGGCATGGGTGATTCGGCAAAACGAACTGTTGATGCTATCGAAGATTATTATGAAAAAGGGTTGCTCAACATTAAAGCTCCAGAGGACATAATGACTTCATTTACAAGGAAAATGGATAAAATCTCACAAGACATTACTGTCGGGGAATTTGAAGAGGTGAATAATTCATTGATTCACATGGTGTTTGATGGAGATAAAATGCGTTTTCCTGCTGTTGATTTAAATTTAAATGGTATGATGATTACTTATGATAAACGAGAATGATTCTATATTGGTATTTGAGTATTTTACCGCTTCCGGTGAAAAAGATAAGTGCATAATTTCCGAAGCTGAGGAATTGATTTTTGCATTGGTTGATGATTTATCTGACTTCAAGCTTGATTTGGTAATCAATAAGTCTTATGAAGGCATTGTCGAAAAATATGACAATGTCAACCCGATTTTGATTGATGAAAACATTATTGATTGGCTTAAAAGTAATGCGGCAAACTTCAAAAATGCTATTTTCATAGCTGCAGAAAACAATAACAATCTATATAATATCACAAAAATATTGGAAGAAAATAATGTTAAAACATACACTTCAACATCTGAGGCATGTTTCAAATCATCTGATAAATATGAGACATACGAATCACTTCCGAACAGTATCCCTCAGCCTAGATCATTCAGATTCAAAATCGACCCGAAAGGATATTGGAAAAGGGCAATTGAAAATCTGCATGAAAAATGGCAAGCGGAAGACCCGTTGACTCCGCTTAAGTTAATCATAAAACCGCTGACTGGTGTCGACTGCGAGGATATTGTAATTATTGAGAAAATTGAGGATTTGACACTTGACTTGGATAAGATTTTTAAGCCAGGTTCCAGAATACTTGTTCAGGAATACATTGAAGGAACAGACATTAGCGTTAGTTTGATATCTGACGGCAAAAAGGCAATTCCAATTAGCTTAAATCAACAGTTCATCGAACTTAAAGATGATAAGGGACGATACCTGGGCGGAAAAATACCTTATGAAAGCGAATATGAAAAAGAGGCATTTGATATTGCAGTGGCTGCAGTCGAATCAATGGAAGGACTTAAAGGATTTGTAGGTGTCGATTTGATAATCAACGCTGATGAAAAGGACATTTACTCTGTTTATCTTTTGGAGATAAATTCCAGGTTCACAACACCTTATGTTGGCTTAAAACAAATTTCAAACATTAACATAGGTAAAAGCATAATAGATTTGATTGATGAAAAGATTGCAATTGATGATTTGAACATTTCCCTTGATGGGGGAGTTGAATTCATGAAATCCGGGGAATCATTAGAAATTAGGAGAATATAATTATGAAAATTGCTGGTTTTGACATTGGCGGTGCAAATACCGACCTTGCAATAATTGACTTTGAGGAAGGTGAAATCAGAAATATTGAAGTTGATTTTGCATATCTTCCAATGTGGAGTAATAACGATGACTTATCACATGTTTTAATTGAATTAATTGAAAATATTTGTCCTGTATCTGAAATCGATGCTGTTGGCATTTCAATGACAGCGGAACTTGTTGATGCATATGACACTAAAAAAGACGGAGTATTGGATGTTGTAAGAAAATGTGAAGATACATTTGACTGTCCTGTGGCCTATGTTGGAGTTGATGGAATGTTGTCCAAATCTCAAATTGAGGAAACTCCACTCAAGGCGGCAGCCGCAAACTGGATAGCAACCGCCCAAATTGCAACATTGATATCTGACAACTGCATTTTCATTGATACCGGAAGCACAACAACTGATATTATTCCAATTAAGGATGGAAAAGAATGTGCCATTGGAAAATCCGATTTCGACAGGTCTGCAACTGGAGAATTGGTGTACACAGGTACTTTAAGAACAAATCTTGCTAGTTTTCTGGATAAGGTTGAACTGAACGGAAAAGAGTATCGTGTGGCAAGTGAGCTCTTTGCACAGACTGCCGATGTTTACATGGTATTGGACTTGATTGCTGAAAAGGATTATATCTGCGATACTTTTGATGGCGAAGGCAAATCCAAAGTTGATTGCGCCCGCAGGATCGCACGTGTTGTATGTGCTGATTTGGAAATGCTTTCAATGGAGGATATTGTTGAAATGTCCAAGTTCATTCATCAAAAGCAAGTCGAGCAAATTGCCGACGGCCTAAAGCAAGTTCATGAAACTCAAAACTTGGATTTGATTGTAACCACAGGTCTTGGAAAAGACATTCTTGATAAAAAAGCGGCAGAACTTTTAGGTTTGGAAGTCAAATCCATGGGTGATATTTTAACTGATGATGAATGTACTGTTGCTCCTGCAGTCGGAACTGCAGTGATGATGGAAAAATATTTAAATTAAGGAATTCTATTCCTTAAATCTTTTTTTTAATACCAAACGTCTTTTAAACCAAGCAGATATGCTCCACCATTAGCTATTTGATGAATGATGAATGTTAATACAATTGCAATTACAAAAAACAGCAGGTTCATTTCAACTACTGGTGAAACCAGGATTAATGCAACAATTATGAAATCTAACTGATCAAGCAATGGTGCAGGTTTTCCTCTTCCGATTCCAAGTCTTCTTTTTAAAAAGCTACCTATTGCATCCCCTAAAAGAGCACCAAATCCGAGCAGAAATCCGATTAGGATTCCGCTGTTTACATCGGTTATGATGGGGGTTATGATAAAAGGTCCAATTTCAGAAAGAATCATTGGAGCAATGTATCCTTGAACGGCACCTGTAATTATGCCTATTATTGTTCCAGCGATAACTCCTCTCCAGGTCACTCCATCTCCAATCCATCGGGCGCCTTTGGAGTCGATTTTTCCAAAATCAACAGGGGTTCCTCCTCCAAAAGCTAGGGCGCCACCGTTTGCAAAGTATGCTGGAAGAATAAAGTATAATGTTGTTAAGATTGCAAGTAAATAAATTTGAATATCTGGTGCCATTAAAAAATTACTCCATTTTTTTTATTATATTATATAATTATATAAAATTAATAATATTTAAATATTAAATTGTTTTAAATATATTATATTATGCAAGTAATACTTTATTGCTTACTATTAAAAAGGTGATTTTTTGAAAATAAAAAGTACAAAAAGTTTATGTCCAGAGTGTGGAAAACCTCTTGATGCAGAAGTTTTTGATGAAAATGGGAAAGTATTCATCAAAAAAACCTGTGATGAACACGGAGAGTTTGTAAACACTTATTGGAGTGATGATAAATTATACAATAGTGTGGAAAAGTACATTCCAACAGTTACTGGTGTAGATAATCCTTGTGTTGATGATATAGGTCCTTGCCCAAGTAATTGTGGATTATGTTCAAAACATGAAACCTCCACAGTATTAGGTTTAATTGATGTTACAAACAGATGTAATTTAAGGTGTCCGGTTTGTTTTGCAAATGCGGCCGCTGCAGGATATTTGTATGAACCTACTCAGGATGAAATCAGACAGATGCTTAGGAACTTGAGAAACTTAAAACCTCATCCATGTCCGGCTATTCAATATGCTGGAGGGGAACCAACAGTAAGAAAGGATATTGTAGAATTAGTTAAAATGGCAAAAGAAGAAGGTTTCACTCATGTTCAAATAGCTACAAACGGTATAAGATTGGCTAAAAGGGAAAACCTTGCAAAAGAATTGAAAGAAGCAGGTTTAAACACTGTTTATCTCGCATTTGATGGAGTCACTCCGGAACCTTACATTAACAATAGGGGTAGAGACTTACTTCCTGACAAGCTTCAAGCTATTGAAAACTGTAGAAAAGTCGGTTTAGGTGTAGTATTGGTTCCTACATTAGTTAAAGGAATCAATGACCATCAAGTCGGTGAAATCATCAAATTTGCTTTTGATCACAATGAAAACATCTACGGCGTAAACTTCCAGCCTGTTTCATTTGCGGGAAGAACTCCTGCAGACCATGTTGAAGAGCAAAGAATCACTATTCCTGACTTTGTAAAAATTATTGAAGATGAAACCGATGGTCAAGTACCAACCAGTGCGTTCCGCCCACCATCTTCAGTCGAGCCTATTGCTGAATTCATTTCTCTTTTAGATGGCGAGGATTCAGCAAAAGTGACCTTAAACTGTCATGAACACTGTGGAATTGCTACTTATGTATTTAGGGAAAAGACTGAAGGTGATGGTAAGGATAAATTAATACCAATCACTGATTTCATTGATGTTGATGATTTATTCGATAAGTTAAAAGAATATAATGAAAAACTTAAAAAAGGTAAATTTGGATCTCGTAAAAGGGTTCTTGCTGGTTTAACTGGTAATCTTCCTAAAATGGTTCACAGAAGCAGAACTCCTAAGGATTTGGATATTGTTAAAATATTGTTAAATGTATTTGCAAAAGGAGATTATAATGCATTAGGAGACTTTTCCAAAGATGCAATGCTCATTTCATGCATGCATTTCATGGATCCATTCAACTTTGATGAAGACAGGGTCAAAAAATGTGTTATTCATTATGCAACTCCTGACGGCAGAATTATTCCATTCTGTACATTCAATTCAATGTATCGTCCGGATGTGGAACAAGATTTTTCAAGACCGCTACATTAAAAAATTTACAAAAATCACCTTAACTTTTTGTATTCGGGGTCATTCCCGAATATGTCATTTTTTTATTAATTAATTTTTTATTGTGATATTAATGGATATTATTAAGGGAAAAACATGGACTTTTGGGGAAAATATTGATACAGATGTAATTATTCCCGGAAGATATTTGAGAACATTCAACCCACAAGACTTGGCAGATCATGTTTTGGAAGGCGAAAGGCCAGATTTTACAAAAAATGTTAAATCTGGAGACATTATTGTTGCTGATGAAAACTTTGGATGCGGTTCATCAAGAGAACAGGCTCCCGTTGCAATTAAAACTGCAGGGGTAAGTGCCATTGTTGCCAAATCATTTGCAAGGATTTTTTACAGAAATGCAATCAACATAGGTTTGCCAGTGATTGTTTCAGACATTGAAGCTAAAGATGGGGACATCATCAGCATTGATTTGTCCAAAGGAACTTTAGTCAATGAAACTACCGGTGAAACAAAGACTTTTGAACCATTCAAGGAGTTCATGTTAAGTATTTTAGAGGATGGTGGATTAGTCAACCATTATTTAAATGATTCTGATTAGGGAGGCATGAAAATGGATTGTCCAATTTGTGGTTCTGACGATATTGAAATTTTAAATTCAAAACAAAAAACAACTAAGAAAAAATTAACCGAGGAATACTTGCTTAAATGTGAAGACTGTGGTCATGTTTTTAAGAATATCATCTCATTAAAAAAACCTAGACCATACAGATTGATTATTTCCGAGCAGGACAAGTCTCATAAGACTACAATTGATTTATCTCCAAGCGACGAGCTTAAAATCGGCGATAACTTATTGACAGAATTCGGTCAGGTTGAAGTTTCAGGTATTGAAGTTGAAGACAAAAGGGTGAATAAATCAAAACTTGAAGATGTGAAAACAATTTGGGCATCTTCAGTTGAAATTCCGGCTCGTATAGGTTTTTCAGTTGATTTGCATGGTGAAGTGGACTCTTATAAGCTTGACCTTGAAAGGGATTTTGAAATAGCTCCGGGTGATGTTGTTAAAATTGATAATCACATTGTAAAGGTTCATGTCATCAAAACACAGGAAAGAAAGCTAACATCCGGATTTGCAAGGGCGAATGTTATTAAGAGAGTTTATTCAAAACCTGTTAAGTTCAATAATTATGATTATGATTTAACTAAAAATATTTTCAAAAAAACAAAATAATGGGATAGCATGAAAGTTTTTATAGAATCTTATGGTTGCACATTTAATCAGGCAGATGGCCAGATTATCGCAGGTAATTTGCAGGAAAACGATATGGAAATAGTTGACACTATTGATGATGCGGATGTTGTCATTGTAAATACATGTTATGTTAAGTTACCTACAGAAGATAAGATGACCTATAGGATTCAAAAACTTCAAAAGGAATATCCTGATAAAAAAATCATTGTTGGCGGATGCATGGTTGAAATAGACCCGGAAAAATTAGACAAAATAGGTCCGGATATTTCATGGATCGGTCCACATCAACTGAACAAATCCGCCGATGTTGTAAATGCTACTTATTGTGGAGATATCATCCGTGAAACCGGTTTTTCAAAAGAGTCTAAAGTCAACGTTCCTAAGGTAATGGATGACAGTTTAATCCATATTATTCAAATTTGTGAAGGTTGTTTGGGAGCATGCACTTTTTGCTGCACCCGTTTTGCTCGTGGGCCATTGAACAGTTATCCGATTGAGGATATTGTTGCTGAAGCACGCATGGCTATTGAAAATGGCGCGTGTGAGATACAATTGACTGCCCAGGATACTGCAGCATTTGGCCGTGATAGTGGTGAAAAACTGTCTGATTTAATTAAAGAAGTGGCCAATTTAGATGGAGATTTCAGAGTCCGTGTTGGAATGATGCACCCTAAAAATATTTTAAATGATGTTGATGAAATAATTGAAGCAATGAAACATCCAAATGTATATGATTTTATACATTTGCCTGTTCAAAGTGGCAGTGACAAGGTACTGTCCGAAATGAGAAGGGGTCACAACATATCCCAGTACAAGGAAATTGTGTCAAAATTCAAAAATGAAATTCCAGACATTGCACTTGCAGTTGACATTATTGTAGGATATCCAACAGAAACCGATGAAGATTTTAATGAAACCGTCAAATTACTTAATGAGATTAAGCCGAGTTTAATACACCTGTCAAAATATCAGCACAGGATTGGAGCAATTTCATCATCACTAGATGAAATTCCTCGTGAAATCATGAAGGAAAGATCAAAATTTTTATCCCAAATCAAATCAGAAATAACCGAAGAAGAAAACAAGGAATTGGTTGGTTCCATTCAAAATGTGCTGGTTGTTGAAAAAGGTTCTAAAGGAGGATTCATTGCCAAAACTAATTCATACATTCCGGTAATTGTTGATGATGTTGAACTTGGAACCTTTGTTGATGTAAAAATAACTGAAGCAACCTCAACTTACCTTAAAAGTGAGTTATTGTAATTTAATTTTTTTAATTTTCTTACTATTCTTATTTTTATTTTATTATTAATTTTAGTCCTTTAATTTTTTATAATGTCAATATTTTTTTTTAATATTCAAAAGCATATGCGAATAGTTAGTATACTATAATATGAGCGATAAATATGGAGTTTTACCGATACCTTTATATACTATTGTTTACTATCTTTTAATTGGAGGTGTAATTATGAGTGAATTACCAATCGCACCAGTCGGTCGTATCTTAAAAAATGCTGGCGCACAAAGAATTAGTGATGATGCAAAAATTGCATTAGCT
>Ga0256405_10001999_pt1 | contig 50520 bp, 38 predicted proteins | sample RumenRJG_02DNA_FD_189096 | JGI IMG/M metagenome (GOLD analysis project Ga0256405, IMG submission 189096) | Bovine rumen microbial communities from Lethbridge, Alberta, Canada - RJG_02 | ecosystem: Host-associated > Mammals > Digestive system > Stomach > Rumen | place: Canada: Alberta...
TGAACTCGGGGTCAACTTCATCGGCGGATACAGTGCGCTGGTGCAGAAAGGTTTCTCCAACGGCAGCCGCACGCTGATCGAATCCATTCCCGAAGCGCTGGCCCGGACCGAAAGGGTCTGCTCCTCGGTCAATGTGGCCTCGACCAAGGCCGGGATCAATATGGATGCCGTGGCGCTGATGGCGCACATCATCCGCGAAAGCGCCGCACTGACCCGCAGCAGAAATGCCATCGGGTGTGCCAAACTGGTGGTCTTCGCCAATGTGCCGGAGGACAATCCGTTCATGGCGGGCGCGTTCCACGGTATGGGCGAACCCGAAACCGTCATCAACGTCGGTGTTTCCGGACCGGGCGTGGTGGCTTCAGCGATCCGCCGCGCCGGGGAACACAGCGACCTCACGGAAATCGCCGAAACAATCAAGAAAACCGCGTTCAAGATCACACGCGTCGGCCAGCTGGTGGCGCGCGTGGCGTCCGAACGGCTGGGCGTGCCTTTCGGCATTGTGGACCTCTCGCTGGCGCCCACGCCCGCCATCGGCGATTCGGTAGCGTATATCCTCGAATCGATCGGACTGGAAAAATGCGGATGTCCCGGCACCACCGCCGCGCTCGCCATGCTCAATGACGCCGTCAAAAAAGGCGGGGTGATGGCCTCGTCCCACGTCGGCGGACTTTCCGGTGCCTTCATCCCGGTCTCCGAAGACGCGGGCATGATCGAAGCGGCAAAAATCGGCGCGCTCTCCCTTGAAAAACTCGAAGCCATGACCGCGGTCTGTTCGGTCGGGCTGGACATGATCGCCATTCCCGAGGACACCAAAGAATCGGTCATCGCCGGCATCATCGCCGATGAAATGGCGATCGGCGTGGTCAATTCAAAAACCACGGCGGTGCGCCTGATCCCGGCGGGCAAAGCCGGCGACATGATCTCGTTCGGCGGACTGCTCGGTGAAGCTCCGGTCATCCCCGTTTCCGGGTATTCTCCGGAAAAAATGATCCGTCGCGGCGGACGCATCCCCGCTCCGATCCAGAGCCTGAAAAACTGATCCGGGAAACGTTGTCACCTCGGAGGACGGCGAACTTTCACCAGCAGGACTTCCGGCAATATTCCGAAACGGCAGGGGAATCCGCACCAGATCCCCGTCCCGGCACTGACGATCAGTTCCGTTTGTTCCTGCATATAGGAACCGGCGGTATATCCTCTCATCAATGCAAAAAGCCAATGCAGGCCCGGAAACAGTCCGCCGTGGATATGCCCGGAAAGCTGAAGTCCGACTCCGGCCTCCGCCGCCTCGTGAACCAGTTTCGGCTGATGGGACATCAGGATCATCGGCCGGCCCGGAGGAACGTCTTTCACCGCCTCGCCGATCCGGGGGATACGGAACTGCCGCGGCGTTTCCAGTTTCGCACCGGGATCATTGACTCCTGCCAGAAAGACTCCGCCTTTTTTCAATTCGGCATGTTCATTGCAGAGGAACCGGATCCCGGCCGAATCCAGCCGATGAAAATTCTCCCTTCCTTCCCGGTAGTATTCATGGTTGCCCGTAACCGCATACACGCCTTCCGGCGCGGAAAGTTTCTTCAATTCCGCCAGGACCGCGGGCGTCAGGCCGTTGACGGTATTGGTAAAATCCCCCAGCAGCAGGATCACATCGGGCTTCATCGCGTTCAATGCCCGCACGATCCGTGCCGCATAGCGATGATCGTAAACCGGATCGAAATGCAGGTCGCTCACTGCGGCGATACACAATTCCCCTGCCCCGGCCGGATAATTTTTCAAATCCACTTCATACGCCCGTTCCAGCGGCTCCATCAGGCTGATCCGGATCCCGATCGCACTGAACAGAACGGCAGCCAGCAGCAGGACCGGGAAAGACGGCCAATGCCGGAAACGCCCCTTTTCCGTTTCCTTCCGGGAAATCCATCCGGCAACCGGCTTCAGCGCCAGTTCCAGCAGCGTCAGGACCGTAAGAAAACATGCGGTGCAGAAAAGGAATTGCGCGGCCAGCCAGACTTCGAACGGAAGATCTTCCAGCGGGGAACCGGCAAAATGATTCGAACCCAGCCGCAGCAGGTGATAAGGGAAAATCAAAACGGCAAGCGCGATCCCCCCTGAGATCTTCTGCCGGACTGTCCACGGTCGGCAGAGGATCAGCCGCCAGAACAGCAGAAGCCAGATCAGGAAGGGAACGAATTTCGTCATTGCCAAACCTCAGCTCAGCGGCACGGTCGAAACATAATTCCGGTCCGGGAAATCAGCCCGCAGACGTTCGATATCGTCTTCGGACAACCGGGCTTCCGTCGCGAGCAGATTTTCCGGTATATGCGCCGGATTTTTCATCGCGGTGATCGCCGTGACCTGTTTCTGCGAAAGTAGCCAGGCCAGACCGAGCTGATGCAGCGTCAGGCCGTATTTCCGGCACAACACATCGGTCAGCGGACACGGCTCGACTCCGCGCAGCGGCCGCCACGCCTGCAGCAGGATGTCATGTTCCTGACAATATTTGAGCAGTCCCGAAGATTCCGGTTCCCGGAACTTCAGGCTGTAATGCACCTGATCGACCACGACCGGAGCACTCGAACAGCGGACCGCACGTTCCAGACGCGCCGGAGCGAAATTGCTGACTCCGATATACCGCACCATGCCGCGTTCGACCAGTTCATTCAGCGCACCCATCGTCTCTTCCAGCGGGACCTCGTCGTTCACCTGATGATACAGATACAGATCCAGATAACCGGTCCCGAGCCGTTTCAGAGACTCTTCCGCCGCACGGAGCACCTCGTCATGCCGCAGATGGGTCTTCCATACTTTCGAGGTCAGGAAAAGTTTTTCGCGCGGATACCCCGCGATCGCCTTCCCGGCCAGGGTCTCGGCATAGCCTGCCGCATAATATTCGGCCGTGTCGATCAAGGTGAATCCGGCTTCGATCCCCGCCTGCAGAGCGGCGATCTGTCCGGCATCGTCGTTTTCCGGATTGCGTGTCTCCCTGCCCCCGAACTGCCAGGTGCCCATTCCCAGGACCGGCAGGGTAAATCCGTTTTTCAATTTTTTTCCGAACATTCCTTGCTCCTTTCCGGTTTCCGCCACAGCCAGCGGAGATTTTCCTCCGAGGGTCCCGTTCCCGAGATCCGGCTGAAAAGATGACACAGTATCACCGTGACGGCCAGATCCACCACCGCATAATAATGCAGGGCCAGGTCCCGCACGGTGAACGATATGAACAGACATGCAGCAAATCCGGAGAGCGTCCCCCAGAACACCCCGGAAGCATTGACTTTGCGGCTGAACATCGCCAGCAGCATCATTGCCAGCAGCGGACTGCCCAGCGCATTGACGAATTTATTGATGATGGCAAAGAGCGTATGGTGCGCAGCCACGGCAGGAACCAGCACGAGCGCCAGTGCCGTCACCGCCAGTCCGACCGCAAGGGTCAGGAACCTGACGGAGATCTTTTTCCGGGAAAAATGTTCATGGAAATCGGAGCAGTATGCCGCACAGCAGCTGTTCAGCCCGGAGTCGATGCTGGACATGGTTGCAGCGAACAATCCCGCGGCGATCAGTCCGCCCACGCCCGGCGGCAGTTGGCGGAACAGACGGATCATCGCCTGCATGAAAGACGGCTGGACTCCTGACGCCGCACCATGGGCCGCATACGCTGCATACATAGATAAACCGAAGATGACCAGCAGCCCCAGCGAGAGTACCGAAACGATCCCGTTCAGCCACAGGCCGCGCTGCGCGGACCGCAGATCGCGTGCGGAAAAATAGCGCTGCATCACCATCTGGTCGGCGCCGTAACGGGAAAGGAACATCACGAACGTGCCCAGCAGTCCGCTCCAGAACGTGATCCGGATCGAGGGATCGAAGGAAAAATACGAGGCGTCGAAAGGATGCCATGGAGCCAGATGCCCTTCCCGCCAGGCAGCCGTAAGGTCGGCCCCCCCTGTGCAGACACACAGCAGGATCCCTCCGAACAGCACGAAGAACTGCAGCACATCGGTCCACATCACCGCCTTCATGCCGCCCAGCGCGGTATAAAGGGTCGCAATGATCCCGCAGGCCAGGATCGCTCCGGGCAGCGGGAATTTCGTCAGTTTGGAAAGGATCTGCGCCGAGGCGAACAGCGCGACTGCCATCCAGAACAGCCGCCAGCAAATGAACAGTCCGCTTGCCAGTGCCCGCACCCGCCAGTCGAAACGCCGTTCGAAATATTCATACACGCTCAGGAGCTGCATGCGGTGAAAGAACGGCATCCAGATATGCACGATCGGGACCGCCGCCAGGAAAAACACCGGAAGGGAGACCAGCACATAAAGGCCATTCTTGTAAACTTCACCCGGAAACGCCAGAAAATTCAGTGCGCTGAACGTGGTCACCATCACCGAAAGGCCGACCGGGAAATATCCCATGCTCCGCCCCGCCAGAAAGAAAGAAGCGCCCTCCCCGGACGCCGACCGGAAATGCCAGCCGATGCCCAGCAGCACCAGCAGATAGATCAGCAGAACGGCAAGATCGGGTCCGCCCATGAGCGTCACATCAGCTTCAGTCCGGGCAGGTCCTGAATGTCAACGATCCCGACCACTTTGCCGTCGGCATCGACCACTACGATATCGTCGATCTTGCGCTGTTCGACCATCCGCAGGACTTCGATCGCCAGCGCATCCTGACAAATCGAGGCCGGATGCGGCGTCATGACCTCCCCGACCTTCCGGGAGAGGATCTCCATATCCTTGTCCGCCTTGCGCCGGAAATCGCCGTCGGTGAAGATCCCCAGCAGCGTATTGTCCGGTCCGGCGATCACGGCCGAACCGCCATGCGCATGAGTCATTGCCAGAATGGTTTCCTTGATCGTGTTGTCCGGAGAAACCTTCGCCAGATGTTCGCCGGTGCGCATCACATCGGAGACCCGCATGGTGACGGCCCGGCCGATGGCGCCCGCCGGATGCAGACGGCCGTAATTTTCTTTGGTGAAACGGCGGAAATGCAGCAGGGTCATCGCCAGTGCATCGCCCATGACCAGCGTCGCGGTGGAACTGGTGGTCGGCGCCAGATTGAACGGACAGGCTTCCCGCGGGATCTTGATGGAAACATGCAGATCGGAAAGTTTGGCCAGCGAGGATTCCTCGTTTCCGGTGAAACTCGCCACCTTCACGCCCAGCCGTTTGGCAGGCAGGATCACCCGCAGCAGTTCTTCGCTTTCCCCGCTGTAACTGATCGCCAGGACCAGGTCGCCTTCGCTGATCATGCCCAGGTCACCGTGCATCGCTTCGACCGCGTGCACGAAAATCGCGGTCGAACCCGTGCTGGCCAGCGAGGCAGCAATTTTTTTGCCGACATGCCCGCTTTTCCCGATCCCGCAGACCACGATCTTCCCGTTCCGCTGCAGAATGTCAAGGCAAAGGTTCACCAGCTGAGCAAAACTCTCGCCCAGATGGTCGCGCATATATTCCAGTCCTTCGATTTCCGTCCGGATGGTCTTCAATCCCTCTTCAATGATCTGTGCCGAATCCACGATACATTCCCCTTTCCATATATACGATGATATGTCAATATACATTTTACGCAGGGAAAGTCAACAGCTTTTTTGCAAAATAAACTCTTTTTGACCAAAAAGTGTATGAAGCCTATGGAGCTATCCTCAGACCTCCGCCGCTCCTTTGTGCGTCATCCCTGGCCGGCTGAAGATCAGGCGACGCTCCGGCGGAACTTCGCCAGGGAGACCAGGAACAGCACACTGCCGATGATCAGCAGGAACAGGAACGGTTTCCAGACGACTTCCAGTCCGGCTCCCCGGAAGAGGATGGACTGGCTGAAACTGACGAAATGGGTCGTCGGTGCGATTTCCATCATATTCTGGACCCATTTTGGCATGCTTTCATACGGGGTGGATCCGCCGGAGAGCATCTGCATCGGAAGATAGACCAGGATCAGCAGCATCCCGAGCTGAGGCATGTTCTGGGAAACGCACGCCAGAAAGATCCCCAGAGATGTCGCGGCGAACAGATGCAGTGCAACGCCGAACAGGAACAGCAGCACCGATCCTTCGACCGGGACCTCCAGAAAAATGCGGATCACGAAAACCAGCGAAAACGCGGATGCGGCCAGCACGATGAGCATCATGGACCAGATTTTGGACGCCATGATCTGGAATGCCGACACAGGCATGACCAGAAGATGTTCGAGCGTACCGTTTTCCCTCTCGCGGATCAGCGCCGAACCGGTCAGGATGATCGCCAGCATCGTGATGTTGTTCACCAGCTGCATGATCGAAGTGAACCACAGCTGCGTCAGATTCGGGTTGAAGCGTTTGCGGATCACATATCTGGCAAGCGGTGAATCATCTGCCTTTTTCACAAACCGGGAGATCTCCTGCTGAAGGATCTGCTGGATGTAGCCGCTCCCGGTGAATGCCTGAGACATCCGGGTCGCATCCACGTTCACCTGGATCTCGGGCTCCTTTCCGGACATGACGTCATGCTGGAAACTGGCAGGAAACACCACCACGAAAGTAAATTTGCCGCGATCCATTCCCGGATCGATCTCCGGCTGGGTGATGAATTGGGGCGGCAGGAACATCGGCGGGATGAAGGCATCGGCCAGCCGCTGAGTCAACTGGGACCGGTCCTCATCCACGATCGCGATGGAGGCTTTGTTCAGAGAATCCGGCTGTGCCTTGGATGCAACGACGATCGCATAGGTGAAGGAATAAACGATCAGGGCAAGCATCAGCCAGTCCCTGAACAGGCCGCGGATCTCCTTGATCCCGAGATGATAGATATTTTTCATTGACTGCAGCATGGCTCAGCTCTCCTGTTTTTTCTGGAAGAAGACCCCCAGTCCGAGAATGACCGGGACCGTGACGATCAGCAGAATGATCGGCTGGTACAAGTCACGGAATTCCAGAGCCTTGTTGAAAACTCCGCGGCTGATCAGCAGCATATGGGTGGTCGGATAGATCGACCCGATCAGCCAGGCAGCGCCGCTCTGCGTATCCACGGGGTTGATCAGTCCGCACAGCTGCACGGACGGCAGCATGGTCCCCAGCATGGTCAGGAAAATCACGGCGATCTGGCTCCGGGTAACGGACGAGAACAGCATCCCCATGCCGGTAGCGATCGAGCAATAGATAACGGAACACAGCAGCAGCGTCGGCAGACTGCCCTTTACCGGGACATCGAACACCGTCACCGCCATCACGATCAGCAGGAAGCAGCTCAGGATGGAGAACAGCAGATAGGGGAACTGTTTGCCCAGCAGGAATTCCGTCCGGGTCAGCGGCGTCACATAAAGATTGATGATCGATCCCATTTCCTTTTCGCGCACGACCGCAAGTGCGGCGAGGATGGCAGGGATCATCAGCATCAGGACCGGGATCATGGCCGGGACCATCGCCGGCAGGCTCAACACGTCCGGATTGTAGCGGTAACGCGTTTCTATGTAGACCTGCGAATTGTCCGACGTGAGTTCACGCCGGCTTTCCAGCCATTTCTGATGGAGCGCTGTCACATAGCCGTTGATCGTTTCCGCCCGGGATGGCATGGCGCCGTCGATCCAGAACGAGACTTCCGGGGATGCTCCCTTCTCGACCTGCTGGCCGAATTTGGGCGGGATCTCCAACACCATGCTCAACTCGCCGCTGCGCATCCGTCGGTCGAGTTCATCATAATCTTTGACCGGTGCGTGTTCGACGAAATACCGCGATCCGGAAATGTTCAATGTGTAATTCTGGCTGATGATGGTGTTGTCCCGGTCGAGGATCGCAAAGGAGATATCTTCCACGTCCATGTTGATCCCGTATCCGACGACCAGCATCAGGATGATCGCGCCGAAAAATGCCAGTGTCATGCGGATCGGGTCGCGGATCAATTCCAGGTATTCACGCCAGAAGCAGCTGTACCAGCGCTGGAAATTGAAAATACCGTCGAGTTTCCGGTGCCGCTCCGAGTTCGTTTTTTCCGGCGCGGCGGCGGATACCGGACCATCGTCCATCGACGACGCCTGTTCCGCCACGTTCGCGGGATCGGCGTCTTCAAGAACTCCGATGAAGGCTTCTTCCAGCGTCGCGGCTTTCCGCTGCTCCATGATCGCCGCCGGCGTATCGCAGACCAGCGATTTGCCCGCATGCATCAGCGAGATCCGGTCGCAGCGGTTCGCTTCATTCATGAAATGCGTGGTGATGAAAATCGTCACCTTGTCGCGGCGGGATAGTTCGATGATCAGTTCCCAAAACAGATCACGCGCGACCGGATCGACGCCCGAGGTCGGTTCGTCAAGGATAAGGATGCCGGGCCGGTGGATCACGGCGGCAGCCAGCGAAAGCCTCTGTTTCAATCCCAGCGGCAGATCCTTGGGGTAAGCGCTCTCGATCTCGTTCAGCTGGAAACGTTTGAGCATTTCGTCGACGCGGGCGGGCAATTCCGGCTCGGGGATCCGGTAAAGCCGCGCGTATAGTTCCAGATTCTGGCGCACCGTGAGTTCTCCGTACAGTGAAAACAACTGCGTCATATACCCCAGATGCTGCCGCACCTCCAGGGACCCGCCGTCAATAGGTTTGCCGAACAGACTTGCGGTCCCTTCGGTCGCAGGCAGCAGGCCGGTCAGCATCCGCATGGTCGTGGTCTTGCCGCAGCCGTTCGACCCGAGGAAGCCGAAAATCTCGCCCTTGGGGATCTTGAAACTGACATGATCGACCGCCGTGAAGGAGCCGAACCGTTTGGTGAGCCCTTCCGCTTCGATGGCATATTCGTTCTTCCCGGAAATTTCCAGCGGCGGCACGATCAGCTCCTTGTGTCCGGAACGCTGGTCTTCCGGCAGCAGCTGGATGAACGCCGCGTCCAGATTGTCCTTCCCCGTCTTGTTCAGGATTTCCTGCGGAGTACCGGTATCGAGAATCCTGCCGGCATTCATGGCGATCAGCCAGTCGAAACGCTGCGCCTCATCCATGTAGGCGGTGGCAACGATCACGCTCATATTCGGCTGATCGCGCCGGATGTTGTCGACCAGATCCCAGAACTGCCGCCGCGCAAGCGGATCGACACCGGTCGTCGGCTCATCCAGCACCAGCAGGTCCGGATCGTGGATCAGCGAGCAGCACAGGCCGAGTTTCTGCTTCATTCCGCCCGAAAGTTTTCCCGCGGGCCGATCCAGGAAGGGAAACAGGCCGGTGCTTCTGGTCAGGAGGTCGATCCGGCGGCGGCGTTCAGCCGCATCGTGTCCGAAGAGCCGCCCGAAAAATTGCAGGTTTTCCTCGACCGTCAGCGTAAAATAAAGGTTTTTTCCCAATCCCTGCGGCATGTAGGCGATCCGAGGACAGACCGCATTGCGATGCCGGGCACTGCGCATGTCGCCGCCGAGTACTTCCAGCGTACCCTGCTGCATCGCATGTGCACCGGTGATCAGCGAAAGCAGAGTGGATTTCCCGACGCCGTCCGGACCGATCAGGCCGATCAGTTTCCGTGCGGGGATCTCCAGCGAAACCGAATCCAGTCCGATGGTCTTTTTGTAATGCAGGGAAAGATCCCGGAAGACCACCACCGGCGGGGGATTTTCAACCGGGACCGAAGCGTTGTCCGGATTCATTTGCCGGAAGCTCCCGGCTTGGGCACGGCGCCCCTCTTGGGCATTTTCAGAAAATCGGGCCATTCCGCCTCGTCGTCGATCCTGACCCACGCCACGCCCGGCAGACCGGTCTTGACCAGATCGATGTATTTGCGGAGCAGTGTGGGATCGATTTTCGCCTTGACCCGGAACATCAGTTTCTGGCGCTCGATCTTGGTCTCGACGGTTTTCGGGGTAAACTGCGCCACGCTCGCCACAAACGAAACCTTCGCCGGGATCGGCACGTTCGGAAGCGCATCGATGAGCAGACGGACATCCGCGCCGATCCGGACCTTGCCGGCCGCGCTTTCCGGCAGGAAGAAAGTCATATAAACATCGGTCAGGTCAACCAGGTTCAGCACCCTCCCCCCGGCGTTGAGCACTTCGCCCACTTCCGAGATCCGGTACTGGATCCGGCCTTCCAGGGGAGCCACCAGCGAACTGTCGTCGATATCCGCCTGGATCCGAGCCGCATCGGCTTTCGCCGCGAGGATGTCGGCTTTTGCCTGCTGGATCGAGGCTTTGGCCGCATCCAGTTCGGCTTTGGCCGATTCATACGCAGCCAGATCGTTTTCATACGTCTGCTGCGAGGCTGCATTCTTTTCAAACAGGATTTTCCCGCGGTTGTGGCGGCTTTCCGCATTTTTGAACGTGCTCTGCTTCTGCATAAGCGATGCTTTTGCCTGCGCCAGTTGTGCTTCCTTCACCTTGATCACCGCATTTGCCTGTGCCAGCTGCGCGTTCAGAACGTTGGTCTGCATCTGAACCAGTTTCTGACCCTTTTTCACATAAGCACCTTCGTCTGCCAGGATCTGTTCGATCTTGCCTGCCAGTTTGGCGGAAATGATGACCTCGGTTGCTTCCAGCCGGCCGTTTCCGGAAGCGAAGGCGGGATTCCGGTAGATCGCATTCTCCCGATATGATTTCACCGAGTAAACGACAAGTCCGACGACCGCAATGACGACCAGCGTGATAATAAGTTTTTTCATATTTTCCTTTCCGATATTTTTTGCCATCTGTTTAAGAACAGGATCTGCTCCTTTGATATTTATCAATATAGCATTGGAAGGCCAAATAATCAAGTCCGCTGAATTTATGCAAATCCCGGAAAGGAATGTTTTTCTTTGTCTCCCCGGTTATAATTTCCCGGGTCAATGTTATTTCAGCATACGGTGATACAGCTCATTTCACAGGTTCCTGTCACATGAAGATCAATTCCACTTTCCCGCTCTTCGAACCGGAAAGCGTGACTGTTTCCTTTGCAGGGTCGTATGTGCCGCCGATACACCGGACAGCCTTGATCCCCTCGGGATGAGGCAGACGGATCCGTATTTCCTCCGGAGTGTTTTCGACTTCAAAACTGCACGCGATCTTCGTTTTGGAAGCTTCCATTGCCAAAGAGATCTTGCCGAATGCGGAATAAGCATCCTTCATCACGATCTTTTTGCCTGAAGCGAACCAGTCACGCGGAACACAGGGGAAGAGATTCAATTTGCTGCCGTGCTCGAGGAAGAGCATCCAGCGGATCTGCATAAGCATCCATCCTTCCTCATGCCCCTTGTAGGGATTGGAGTAATAATGCTCATAGAACCCGAGATTTTCACGGTCCTGTATCGCGGCAAGTTGATTGTAGAAGGTCTTGAGGAACAGCTTTGTTTCACCCCGCATCGCCAGGGCATAGTCATTCCGGACATAATACGGCTGCGTGTAGGATCCGTTGCGGATCGTATGAGGTGTCTGCGAGGCAAGAAGCATCGCAGTGATCTCAGGCGAATCACAGTCCAGCACTCCGAAAATCCCGCAGTAGAGCGGCGGATTGGTCTGGACCCGGTAGAAGATCGTTCCATGCTCGCCCCAGATACCGCCGTCGGCATGATAGGCAGGATCGCCCGTGTATTCCGTCCATGCCGGAAGATGCTGGATCCAGGTGCCGTCCTGCAGCGGGATCGCCGGTGATTTGGCGCGTGCCGCACGGATCGCATAAACGATATCCTTCCGATATTCCTCGGCTTCCTTTTTGAGGAACGCGGCATAATCCGGTTCGATCGCCTGAAATGCATATGCCAGGGAATCGATCCCCGCCCAGCTGCCCGCATTCAGGTAGAAAGAATGATAGAAATCATCGGGATCATCCACTTTGCCTTTCTGCAGACCGTAGCAGTCATTTTTACGGCATTCTTCCGTTTTATTGCTGTTGCGCCATTCCAGCAGATAGCTGCAGGATTTTTTGAGCGCGGCGGCATTGCGTTTCAGCCATTCCTTATCCTGGGTGATGCGGAAATGCTCGCCCGCGCGCCACAAGACAGGACCGGTCTCATTTTCGTAATTGGAATAGACAAAGATGCCGCCCTTTTCGTTCTGCCGTCCGAGGAAATATTCGATACAGCGTGCGGCGATCTCCGTGAGGCCGAGCCATTCATAAGCCATGATCATCGGCGCACTTTCCGAACCGATAGGAGTATAACGGATCCCGACGTTCGCCATCAGGGGACCGGTCTGTTCGCCGGTCGTGGCAAGATACTGGTGGATCAATCCGGCTTTGACGCGGTTCTCGATCTCTTTTTCCGGCAGTTCGATTTTCGCTGCGCGGTTCATGAGATCCAGCCAGTATTTGCGGCAGGCCGCATAATGTTCGTCAAAGTCGATCCGGCTTAACGCTTCCGCACGGTCAGCAGTCAGCGGACCATTCGGCACGGCCATTTCCATGACCGCTTCTTCGCCCGGCATGACCAGAACGGACATCTCTTCTTCCGCCATGGCCTTCCCCTTCAAGCGGTTCAACACAACCGTTTTATCTTCATATTCATCCAGCGTGCAGGAACCATTGCGGAAGGTGTATTTCATATTCCGGCAGCAAAGCCTGTTGCGCGACCAGTCCGCGAACTTCGGATGAGCCGCAGTGAAGAAAGCATAAGCCGGCGCAGCAGAGGTGTTCTTTGCCCGGATCTTTACAAGCAGGACCGGTTCTTCGCTGCGGTCGAGGCTGCGGCGACGGCGTTCTATCTCATCCAGGGGCAGCCGGATATTGGACGGGAATCCGCAGAAGGCATACGCAATATCCGTGGGAGTTCCCTGCACGGACTCCGTTGATAAAGTATGCCGTTCGAGCGTGGCAAAGGCGGTCAGATGATACTCCATATCGCCGTCTTTCTGCGTGGAATGGAGGATCGGCAGATAGCCGTCTTCCAGATGCCGTGTGATCTCCGGGGCGCAGTGCGGACCGGTCCCGACCTGAAAAAACAGATGGTAGGGTTCCGCGGCATCCGGGGAAGGTTTACTGCCGTGATAATGCGTGGCAGGGCGGATGTATCCCCAGAACTTGTAGTCCAGGTAGTTGTCCGGGAAAGGAGCACGCATATCCAGCATATCCATCCAGAACCCGCGGATATCCAGTCCGGATCCAAGCCAGGTCGAACAGGTACGGTCCCTCGTACCGATCTTCGCATGATCGAAACTTTCCTCGGGCTCCGCATTGATCTGGGCAAAACTGGCAAGCCGGTGATTCCCGGCAACCTCCTTGCAGACTTCATCATAACTGCGCGGATCGTTTTCCGGCAAAGCGGCGGCGCCGATATCCGGCACGAAAACCGGACATTTTGAATTCACATCCCGCAGGAAAAAAGAGAAATTTCCTGCCGTTACGATTGTGCTGCAGCTGCCGTCATTCAGATTTTCTTCTCCGGTCTCAACCAGCAAACGGTCCGTGCTGGAAAAGGAATCAGCAGATTTCAGAACGCCGTATTTGACGGATACCTTCCCGGAGGAAGGTTTCTGGAAAACGATTTTGACTTTCATAAACTCTTACAGATATTTGAAGCTGAAATTGGAAATGTAGAACGGAATATCATTTTTGAGAGCCGCAAAAATGAAGAGGAAATCTTCGCGGATGCCTAAGGCATCGGGGGAAGTCTGACCGTCGATCACGACTTTTTTCCACTCTTTCTGAAGCGGAATGTTCCGGACCTGGTTGTCACTCTTTTTCCCGCGGATCAAAAATTTCGCGATGCCGGATTTTTCACCGCGCGCCCACATTTCAATGCGGAATTTCCGGCCGGGGACGTATGGCATGACCTGCGTGGCGAGGATGCCGTTACCGGGTTTGACCGCTTTCAAAGTGAAAAACAGGACCGGACCATCAAACGGACAATCCTTGTCTTCCACGTTTTTGAACATCTCCGCTTTGCCCCAGACAATGTTCCAGTTGGTGATCTGCGCTGCCGGAGCGGGGAAAAGGTTTTCCTTAAAATCCTTTTCATCAAGTTTTTCCAGTTTCAGATCCCGGATCTGGCCCGGAGTCCTGGATTCCACTGAAATGTAATCGAATTGTTTCGCCTCATACTGATGGAAATAAAGCGTGAAGTTGCTTTCCCCGGCGGGGACATAGAAGTTCCTGACCACGTAGATCTTTTTCGCAGAATTGGTGAAGACGACCTTCACTATCTCCATTTTATCTTTTTTGATCTTGAATGAGAAGCGGTGCCATGTTCCGACCGGCATTTCCGGGTATTTCAACGAAAAAACCAGCTGGGTTTCAAAGGGGATCACCCCATTCACTGAAGTCATTTTTTTGGCTTTCAGTTCGAGAGACCGTGAACTTTTCAGGTAATACAGGGAAAAGCTTTCCACTTCCGCGGCTCCGGAATAAAGTGCCGCCATGCAAAGAATTGCGATCATTCTTTTCATTTTTCATTCTCCTTGGAATTGATTTTGATCATTTGAAAATAATTGCGCTTTTTGTAATTCAGTTCGCCTTTCCAGATCAGCGTTTTTTTGAATTCGGTGGTCTGCATATTCATGGCGAAATTCTGCTTGGGCATCGGCATGGTCACGGTTGCGATATAGCCGGCTCCTTCTTTTTTGAGTGTGCATTTGATCTTGTCAAGCGGGATCGCCGGCTTCTTCTGCGGAGAGACCGGGCGGACATCTCCCGGGGAAACCGTGCTGAACGCGATCTGACAGCAGTACGGAGTGTAGTTGTCGATCAGTCTCTTGTTCCCGGCATATTGCGGCGCCAGGTCGAAAAAGAATTCCAGCGAACTGCCGTTCCACGGTGTCTTCGGGTCGTCCGGCGGGGAGAACGAAGCTTTCGACATACGGACCGTGATAAGGAGTTTGTCCTGCTGCTGTTCCACCTTCATTTTTGCCTGAGAACTGACCGCGGTTTCAAAGGGAAGAACAAATTGTTCAAGCTTCGGAAGCCGGAAAGCATGTTTGATGACGCCCTCGGATCCCGTCAGCAGAATAGTTCCCTGGACATCCCCATTGAGTTCCTGACCGGTATATTTCATCGGCAGATCGATGGCGATCGTGGCAAATGCGGGGATCTCCTTGAACTCTTTCCCTTTGGTTTTCATGTAATCCGATTGGATGCGGATATATCCGGACATGGGCTTCGCCGTTTTATTGGTCAGATAGATCCGGACTGCATCATGCAGAATCTTGACAGATTCGACACGGAACTCCTCATGATTGGAGATCTGTGCGGCACGGTGGACCTGCACGGGATCACATTTTGTGCCCTGCCATTCCAGAAAGACGGGATGACGCGTCAGCTTCATTTTCATCTCTTTCGTATGGATCCCGGTCAGGTTCCCGAAGAGATCATGCGCACGGACCTTGACTCCGGCGGGCAGCGGCATGACCTGCTCCGCCTTGCCGTCGATGCTCCAGATGACCGAGTAGGTCTTCCCCTGATTTCTGAAAACGTAACAAAGGACATTCCCTTCCGTGAAAACGACCTGATGTCCGGTCGAGCCGCAGAGGAAAAAAGAGGAGGCATTATAGGCGGCAAAACGATCCGTCGGACGCAATCCGCCGACCTCGTAACAGGTACGGCAGTAGTTCAGATGCGGCGGAGCGAAGAGTGCACGGATAAAAAGCGGCATGGCTTCCGAGACACCCTCGCCGGCATCGATACAGAAACGGCGGGTGATCGCATCCGAAAAGAACTGCTCGCGCACCCATATATTGCCGCCATGAATGGGGGTCAGGTGATAGAGTTCCGTATTCCAGATATGTGCATCCTTTTTGTATTGATCGCGGAGTTTCTTCAGCCCGCGGATATCGGCCATGGCGCTGACAACGGCATCATCGGTGGCGGAACAATACGGATGGATCGCCAGATGGTCCGTATATTTCCCGGTCCCGAGCTGGAAGGAGAGTTCCATGTATTTGCCGATTTTCGAGCCCAGATCCTGAGTCGGGGTCAGGGTGATGACCGGCACTTCCGGCGCAGCTTTTTTGGCTGCAGGATAGAAGACGGCGGCATATTCATGAAGGATTTGCGGAGTCATATACCCGTTTGCCTCCGGGAAAAGACGGATCAGCATCAAGTCGCGGCGGTAGCGTTTGGCGATCTGCGTAATGTATTCGGCCAATACTTCCGGCGGCGGAAGGATGATCTTGTCGCTTTTCCAGTCACCGTATGAATCGCCCAGCGGCTTGCCGTAACGGTCCAGTTTGCGAAGCCAGTCCGGCACGCCTTTGCGTCCCGTTGAACGGTTGCCGACCGACCCCATCAGACTCTGACATCCCAGAGAGTATGCAATTTTCAACTGATTTTTCCGGGCATTCTCGGCAAGCGCATCGGTGACCCGCCAGTCGAACTTGCCCCGCCCTTCCGGATTCTGAATGGCGAAACTGAAAGCTTCCGGATACCACGCCTCGAAATGAGTTGCTCCGGCCATGCGCAGCATTTTTCCGAGGTCACCGGGACGGTTTCCCAACGTATCGGTGAAGACCCAGTCCATATTGTCGCCGTCACGCCATTTCTTCCAGGTGATGAGTTCTCCGTGGGCTCCATGGATCCCGACCTGAAAACCGCTTCCATATTGACGGTCATTCCTATGCAGACGCACGAACCAGGACTCAGCCGCGCCAAAAGGCGACGGGTTTTTGGTACGGAAGACAAGGCCGCCATACGGAACATTTTTGAAAGTCACGGGGATCGTGGCGCCTTTCGCGGCGGTCAGGTCAAAGGAAACATTTTTCGTTTCATAAACTTTTCCCGTAAGCTTATTGACCAGCTCGACCTGAATGGTCTGCTTCCCGCTTTTCTGCGAAACGGCGGAAACCTGGGCAGTCACGCTCGGATCTTCAATGACAAATGCGGGGGAATCAACCGCGCTTTCCAGGACATGCATCGGTTTGTAATCAGTAAGTTCTCCCTCTTCAAGCTGAATATTATCCATATACAGCACGGATTTTTCCCCGGGCAGCTGACCGAAAATAAAGAATTGATTCATCATGTCCGCCTTGCTGCGGGTTTCCGGAGGAGCATAAGTGAAGCTGAAGCTCTGACGTTTCCACTGCGGAGTGACATTCAGTTTTCCCCGGCCGGCAGTGTACCAGCTGTAGTTTGCCGCAGAAAAGACATTGAAGGAGCAATGGGTGGCATTATCGCTTCGTACCCAGGCGGAAAAGGTGTATTTTTTTCCCGGCTTCAAAGTGAATTCATGCGTAGCAAAGTTCCAGCCATGATCCTTCGGCGCACTGGTGATCTTCAGAGAAGCGCGACCTGCGTATGCCTGTGCGGAAACGGACGGGGTCGGTTCCGTGTAGCTGATCTCCGTTCCCGGGACATAGTCGATCACCCGGTTTCCGGAATATCCGCTTTTTCCGAGTTCAAATCCGGAATTGAAGAGCAGATTTTCTCCGGCTTCCAGAGTCAGGAATGTACTCAGGAAGAAAAAAATATAAAATAAATGTTTCATATAAGTCCTCCAGTCTGATCGAAATCTCAGTTAGTCCAGTTATATCTTATCCCATTGCCGGAATAACGGAACATGTTGCTGGAACCGGCGGGATAATACAGGTTTCCGATCCTGTCCGACAGTTCAACATGTCCGTCCATGAACATGACATTGGCGCATCTGGCATGACGTCCCGCAGGGGTCCCGAAATACGGAGAATTGATGCTTGATGACAATGAAACATTAAAACGGTAATATCCCTTTTCCTGGTTCATTTCTGTACCGATACCATACCATGTGTCAGTCAGATAAACTTTAACGGAAGGCTTGCGCTGCTTGCTGCCTTTGAAATAATCAATATACGTATCATTTTTTTCTCCGGGATTGGCACGGTTGTATACACCGTAATGCACCGTTTCACCGTTGATCGATCCCAGATCCTGATTGCGCATGGTAGGACAAAGGAACGATTTTGGGGTGGTATAGAGGGGTTTCAATCCCCAGACATCCGCGTTTTTGTAATGGCTTAACCCGCAGAATCCATAAAGGATATGATCCGCGAAACGGTAATCCGCCTTGCCCTTGTAACAAACGGATGGCCAGTAATCGTCAAAATCTGCGGCGTATGCCTGGATCGCAATGCCGATCTGTTTCTGGTTTGAGGCACAACTGATCGTCTTTGCTTTTTCTCTTGCGGCATTCAGCGCCGGCAGCAGCATCCCCGCAAGGATCGCGATGATCGCGATCACCACGAGAAGTTCTATAAGAGTAAAACGAAGGACCGTTTTACTCTTGCGGTATGAGAGATGATAGATGGGAGAAGCGGTTTTGGAGAAGCGGTTTTCTTTCATGGTTCAAAGCCTCCCTTTAGCATGGTTCAGGTCGTTTGGCGAATTGATTTCGAATGGTGCGATCATTTACAGTGCGGACCTCCTTCTCAGTGATATTGAGTTGAATTCATTGACTGTCACGATGCAAATCCTTATATTGGAAATGTTCTGATTCGAATATAGTCCGGTTACCGCTTTCTGACAAATATTTTTTTGTGGAAAAAAGGAACTTTTTATGTGGACATAACAAACTTCCTGTTTGAAAAATCTTTTTCCCGGTATATTGTTATTCAATATGGAGGATATCGAATGCCTGAAAACATGTTGAAGAAAATGCTTTTGTCCCTGTGCAGAAACGGAGCGGAATTCTGCTGTCCGGAACAAACGCTGATCGGATTGGAACGGAATCCGGAGCCATCTCCGGATGGGATCCATGGAGTTTTTCACGAAAATATTCCCGGCGATCAGGGTTTTCGGCCAGAACCGGGGGATCATCCGTATTATCCGCCGGAACGGCATCCCGGCCACATGGAGGTCATGATGCCGATTTCCGGAAATGTCGATTTTTTCATCAACGGCATCTGGCGGGAAGTTCCGGAAAACCGGGTCTATATCCTTTCCCGGAATACTCTTCATGCGGAGCGGAATTTTCAGGGGAAACCATACACGCTGCTGTGGCTGACCTCTCTGCCGAGTTCTCTGACGCTTCTCCGCACGGAATATGCTCCCGAGGTCGGATATCGGCAGTCTGCCTGCCGGGTCGTCATTGTTCCTCCGATGGCGGATTCCCTGTGGAAATGCGGCGCGGAGAATCCATTCGATGAGATCCATTTTTTTTCTTTGCTTGTGCAGTGTCTGGAATATGCGGTCACTCATCATCTTGCGGAGGAACGTTCCCCGGATTATCTGGATGCGGTCCTTTCACAGATCCGGGAATATCTGGATGAGAATTTCAACCGTCCGGTCACCTTGGAGGAGCTTTCCCGGATAGCACATCTGTCGCCGATCTATCTGAATCGGATCTACAGCCGGAAATATGGAGTGACGGTGCATCGCTATCTTGCCTCGCGCCGGCTGGCGGAAGCGAAAAGATTGCTGAATGCCGGACGGAGTATCGGCGATATTGCCCGGTCTGTCGGATTTCCGGATCAGCGGTATTTCAGCCGGTTTTTCCGGCAGCATACCGGTTTTTCTCCATCCGAATATCAAAGCTCCCGCTGATCCGCTGCGGCAACATTGCATTGTCCCTTATTCGAGCTTGCGCCGTGCCCGATACGCTCTGATGCGTCCGAACTCGACAATTCTGTGCGGCTCGGGGAGATTCGGGACTGTGTATGTTCCCTTGTGCTGCATCGGCAGCGAAATGATCTCCGGACAGAGTATCCCGTTCCGGCGGATCTCCAGCTCGACCGTTTCAAAGCATCCGAACGTTTCCGGCGCGATCAGATCGAAGGAAAGGATATCCCCGTTGCGGCGATGGGCGCTTAGATAGATTCCCTGCTCATCTTTCGCGCAGATCCATCCCTCCGGCAGACGCAGTTTTACCCTCAAATCGGAGATCCTGTTCGAGGGTCTGGTAAAATGGACCTGCAGACGGAACGGTTCCCCGGGAACGATCTCCGGATCATCCGGATAACGGACATGGACCCACGCCCAGCTGTATTCGAACTGGAATTCGGTCGAAGATTTTTCCCACAAAAGTTCGGCAGTCGTCGGATGATCGGTCGAACGGTTCGGCGACATCGGGATCCGGAGCGCTTCCCGTTCTTCCTGCGTGAATCCGGCTCCGCCTTTGACGATCTGGGGGAGTTCCGCATTGTAAACTGTGGAATTGATCGCGATATTCAGCACGCGGTCGGTCAGCTCGTCAATGGTTTTCGGCAGCGGAGGCCAGATATCTCCCTGCGAAGTGATGCAGTAGGTCTGGATCCCCATGCCGATCGGCTTGATCCACTCTTCCGGGAGATTCGAAAAGCCTTTGATGATGCCGAGAACCGCTCCGGCTGTGCCCGCCGTGCAGTCGGTATCATCTCCGCAGTTGGTGGCGATGCAGACCGTTTTCCCGAGATCGCCTTCGCCCCAGAGGATGCCGACGACCATGAAGCCGATGTTGCACGGAGCCTGAAACATTCCGAGATCTTCGCTGTCCTTGAGCAGGGCTTCGCGCGCCTCGAGCCAGGTTTTCCCGTTCCGGTAATATTCTCTCGCGAGTTTGACCGCGCGGGCGATGCGGCTGTTTTCCGGAATACGGGCAAGCGCGATATCGATGAGGATTTGAACATCATCCTCGACAAACGCCGCACTTTCAAGAGCCGCCGTGAACATTTCCGCGTAAATCCCTTCGCCGCAATGGTCGCAGCACGCATCCAGCCATGCCGAACGGATCGCTTCATCCGGCGAACCGGGAAAACAGCATGCCCAGATCTCCGAACGGATCCATGCGCCGTTGCTCCATTTCCATTTCTCATTGTTGAGCACGCCGGAAAGCGGCGGATAAAAACCGTGAGACACATTGTTCTGACATGCTCCGTATTCATTCCATGGACCGATGATATAATCGTGCCACAAATCTCCCATGATCCGGGGCGTGAGCTCATATGGAGTAAAATATTTTTCGATCCCCGCAAGCCAGATCAACTGCAGATCGAGGTCGTCATTCGGAAGCGGCTGACCGTCCAGTTTATGGGTGTAGTAAGTCACGTTGTGCGGACCGGGTTTGTTCTCGAAGGGTCCGCCGACCGTTCCGCCGATGTTTTTCCCCGCCCAGCATCCGAGGATCTTATCCCGGAGCTGATCGCTGTCAAAAGCTGCCATTTTTCCTCCGTAACCGATAATTGGTTTTCTGTTTGTATTTTATAGACGGATCTTCTGCATCCGCCTCTATCCACAGTTCAAAACTGTTTTCTCCATCAAATATACCAAAAAATGAAAATTAAACAATAGGAAAAATGATTTTTCTTCTGCAAAAAAAAAGCAAATCGAAACATACATTTTGAACTCGGTTTCAAAAAAAATTCTTCTTTTTAGCAAAAAAAGCTGTCAGGAACTTCAATCGGAACAGTATGGCTTGAAATCCTTTCGAATGCGGGTATAGTAAACGGAAGATTGCATGGAAAAATCAAGGAAAAATATGAAGAGAACTCTGCTGAAAGACATTGCGGAAACACTGGGATTGTCGATTTCTCAGGTCTCCCGGGCACTGAATCATCAGGAGTATGTATCCGGTGACACCCGGAATCAAGTCATGCGTATGGCGAAGAAAATGAAATACCGCAATCTTTCGTGCCGGCACAGGAAGAGATTCGCCGTTCTGACAAAATACTTCGGGGATTTCGATGTTCATATCCTGAATCAGATATTGCTCGAATCGGAAAGAATGAAATTCTCCTTTTCCGTTATTCCGTTTGGAAATCTTGACCAGCTGGATGATCAATTCTTCGATGGTGCTGTTCTGATCTCCAAAAATCCGGAACAGACAAAATTCTGCGAAAAATTCAGAATGCCGCTGGTCGTGATCAATCAGTATGGCATTCCCCTTGAAAATATTGCATCAGTTTTCCCCGATGCCGATCATGAGGTCCGGACGGCAATGATGCATTTCATCAAACTCGGACACCGGAAAATTGCAAGGATCCATCCCGAATGGAAACAACTTACCAAAAAGGAGCTGGCCCGCGGAACTGACGAATTCTACCGCATTGCGGAAGAAAACGGGATCCGCGATCAGGTTTGCAGTCTGTGCGTGGGATCGCAAGATAAGGTGATCGAAGAAATTCTCCGTCTTGCCGGCGAGGGATTCACCGCTTTCCTTGCGGTAATAAGCAATCAAACTCCGCGTCTGCTCCAGGCGGTCCGGCAGAAAAACTTGCGGGTCCCGGAAGATATTTCCCTGATCTCTTATGAATACGACAATTCTGCCTATCAGACACCTCCGCTCACAACCATTGAATACAATTACGAACAGCTGGTCCGCAAAGCGATCGAACAGCTCAAAAAAGAGATCGCCGGGAAAAAGGTCGTTTCTGAAATCCAAGTTCCATGCAGATTGAACATCCGAAGCAGTACCGCTGCTCTTCCCCGAAACAGGAAAAAATGAAGCGGCATTCTGTCTTTCTTTTACGGGATGTCGTTCTGCCACTCATAATCATAGGGACCGAGCCCAAGCTGCGAGGGAACCCGGTAGTCGGGCAAATTGCTGCAGTCCGTGAAGACCTCGCGGACCGCCTGCAGATATTGGAATCCGTCACCTGTGTTGGGGGAGATGTAGTGACCCTCGCTCCACTCGTTCCAGGCATCCAGGATAAAGATCTGACGTCCGATGCTGTCGGCAGGCAGCGAATCGGTCAGAGTCCTGGTCTTTTTCAGCAGCGAGCGCCATTCCGACGGCGTCAGCTTCCAGAACATCAGGTTTTTCTTGCTTTCTTCCGAAAAAATTCCGGGAATATTCAGCCAGGGATGCGAATCACGCATGCAGGAACAGGTGAACATGAAATAGCGCGGATCGTAGTCGATCCGTTCCTGTATCCGCTTCAGCTGCGTTTTGATTACCAAGTCGGAAGGGATGATGCGCGATTGCTCCTTTACGCACTTTTCAAAATTCTCCATGCCGATCATCACCGGATACATGAACCAGCAGTATTGGAACGAGGAATCAAATCCGGCTTTGGGCATGGCGGCGAAACTTTCGATCGGATGGATACTGTGGCACGCAGAGAAATGAAGCCCGGCAAATCCCTCTTTTTTGAGGATTGCCCTTGCTTTCTCCAATGTTTCCGCACAGCGTTCCGGTCCGCCCAATGCCTCGACCAGAGCATTCGGAGAATAGACATATACGATCGGAGTCCCGTCCGCAAGTTTCAGATACTCCTCACGGCGGAAATAATTTCCGATCCAGAACGGAAGCACGTTATTCAGAAAATCCTCCGGACCAGTTGCCACGCCCCAGGCGGAACTGCATTCATACATGATCGCAAATTTCATGTATTGCCGATACCGGGCATGGAAGAGACCTTCATGCAGAGCATGTCCGAGCCTCAGAGCCTCGCGCGTTACCGGCTTTCCCAGATTCGTCTTGTAACGGTACCAGCAATAGATGAAACAGTTGATCCCGTGTTCCACTGCCCACTTGATCTCCCAGTCGGTGACCTCTGGATTCGCCTCGTCGTAATAGCCAAGCAGCGGAGTGCGTCCCGGATAATCCTGCAGATCGGCGAATCCGTTGTGGACGCCTGACTGTCCTTTCTTCCAGCCGGGATAATAGTGACAGGCAATGATCCTGTCACTGGAAACCGGCTGCGGTTCCGGCACATAATCACAAACCTTCGGATACTTCATGAATGACGTACTCCTCTCTCTGGTTTCATTTCACTGCAGCCCGGTAAAAATTACCGGAAATAATTGTCAAAGTCGGATTCTGCTTTTTTATTCATGCTGGGATTTATTTGCAATCACTTCTTTCATGAATCCCGCGATCACAGATTCCAAATCCGGATACAATCGGTGAGGCGAAGATTCAGGGATCCAGATACCGTGTCCCTCGCTTTGCCGATCATAGTCATAACCGTAAACACAGATCCTGCCGCCTTTTTTTACGACGGCCTGTTCAAAGGCCGCACATTCGGCAAACGGGACGACTTGATCGTTCCGCCAGTGCGTGCAGAGGATGGGGGGCGCATCTGCAGTATAATATTCGGCAGGGTTGATCGCCAACAGATCATTTTGGTCAGGTGATTTGCCCAACAGATATATATAGCGTGCCAGTGGGGCAAAACGGCTGTCGATAAAAACATCGTCGATCCCGGAAATGGAAATAATGCCGCAGACCGTTCCGCGCGGCAACGTAAGTCCGGTCATCAGCGCATAATGTCCGCCGGCAGACCCGCCGATGACAAAAAACTTTTCGGTATCGATCGGGTATTCCGAACTGAGCAGCCATTGTGCAGCCGCTTTGCAGTCGTCCAGACCGGCGGGCCAGTGGTGCTGCGGCGCCAGCCGGTAGTCGATATTGAAAACGGCAAAACCGTTTTCGGCCAGAAAATCCGCGATCCCGCGCGCTGCATACCGGTCCATGCCGGACCATCCGCCGCCGTGGATCAATAACGCGGCGGGAAAACCGCGGTCCGGCGTCGGTCCGTCCGGCAGAAAAAGATCTCCGGCGAGGCTGGGAGCAAATTCGAGATTGGTAATGATTTTCATACTTTACCCTTCATTTGATGACGGTCAAATCCAAATTCACACGTCGGCAAACCGCGGCCCCAGGATCCGGCCTCCGTCTACCGAGTAGTCACTGCCGGTGATGAAAGAACTTTCATCGGATGCCAGGAACATGATCACGTTCGCGACTTCATCGGGCCGGCCCCAGCGTTCGACCCAGGTGGTTTTGGTCGGTTCGGTATTGAAACCGATCATTCCCGGGGAAACACTGTTGACCGTGATGTTTTTTTTGGCCAGTTCCATCGCCATGACTTTGGTCATCATGATGACACCGGCTTTGGAGACGGAATAGCTGCAGTATTTCGGCAGTCCGACTTCACCGGCGATCGAACCGAGGTTGATGATCCGCCCGTAACCGTTTTTCAGCATTGAAGGCAGGAAGGCTTTCGTCACCCGGAACGTGCCGTTCAAGTTCAGATCGATCGTGTTTTCCCATTGTTCATCAGTGGTCTCACTGAACAGGGTCGGACGCCAGAACCCGGCGTTATTGATCAGGATGTCGACCCTGCCGAAATCCGCAAGGATCTGCAAGGCCGCCGCCGATACGCTTTCCTTATTGCAGATATCCATTCCATACGCCCGGATCTCCGTCCCTTGGGAACGAAGTTCGGATGCGATCGTTTCCGCTTTGGCGAAATCGATGTCGACCAGCGCCGTTTTCACTCCTGCGGCAACCAGCTGTTCCGCCGTTGCCCGTCCGATATTCCCGGCTCCTCCGGTAAGCACTGCAGTCCGATTTTCGAATTTCATGGTCTTCTCCTTTCTGTGGGGTTTCGTTAGAAGTAAATATAGACCTCCGGTCCGCGTTCCGCAACAGGATAAAACGACTGTTTTATGATACTTTTCAACTGTTTTCCTTGACAATCCAGCAGGATGCAGTTATATTTTTCCCATTATGGAGATCAAGACACAACATTTCCGCATGGCGGAACCGTGGATGTGGTATGACAGTGTCCGTTATACCGCGCCATACCGTTCGCCGATGCATCGGCATCCGGCGTGGCAGCTGACTGCTTCGCTGGAGGGTGATTTTCATTTTCTCACGCGGGAAAAGGAATTTGTGATCCCGCCCGGCGGATGGATCCTGATTTCGCCGGAACTGGTGCACAGTGCGGGGAGTCCTTCTGAAAAATCTCTGGCGATGCAGATTTTCTTCCGGCGTTTTTCCCCGGTCCTTCTGCCGGAAGCCGCGGAACGGCTGAACCTGAAACGGGGATTTCTGGAAACGGGTCAGACCGATTTGAAGTTTCTGATGAGAACCTCGCGGGATTTTCAACGGAAAGGAGCGGAAAACTCCCTGCTGGCATATTCATACCGGATCGCGCTCGGACTGGAATTCGTGCTGGCTGCGCTGACCGACCTGCTGCCGCGGACGAATTTCGAAGCGAAACGGAATGCGAAAATGGAACGGATCATGGAATACATGGAGGAACATTTCGCCGAACCGCTCTGCTGCGCCGACTTCGCGGAAACCGCAGGACTTTCGCCGAGCCGTTTTTCCGCCATTTTCCGGAAAGCGGCAGGATGTTCCCCCATGCATTTCTTCAATACGATCCGTCTGGCTCATGCCCAGACTTTTCTGCTGGACGGCTGTTCGGTCGAAGAGACTTCGCTCCGGGCGGGATTCTCTACCGTTCCCTATTTCTGCCGTTGTTTCCGGAAACATCTCGGGATGTCGCCGGGCGAGTTCCGGGAAAACCCGTTCTTCAGCGTGAAACCGGATCCCGACCGGGCCTGAAACGGATATTTCCGGACCGGTCTGCTTCATACCGCTGATCGTCCGCTCCGCGTCAGTTGAACGAACCGAATTCCTGCCGGTATTGTTTGGGTGCAAGCCGATAGTATTTCTTGAAGATGCGGGAAAAATAATATTCATCCGGGAAACCGCATTCTCCGGCAATGCTTTTGACCGTATCTTTGGAGTGGACCAGCAGTTTTGCCGCCTGTTCCAGCCTGATCCGGAGCAGGAAATGCTGCGGAGGCAAGTCATTGACCAAGGTGAACAAGGTCCGGAAATGGCGTTCGGAAATGAACATTTTTCCGGATTCGCGGGAAAAATCCCATTCCCGGGAGCAATCCTGCCGGATTCTCTCCGCCAGCGACTTCAGGGCATCGATCTGATACGGCGGCTGGTTGATGAATTTGCGTTCGCCCGGCAGCTGAAGCTGAAGCAGCAGACTTTCGACTAAATTCACGCAGACATTCTGTTGGCCGAGACTGCGCATCTTGATCAGTTCCAGGATCGTCTGCATGAACCGCGCGGTGTCCCGGACCGGATAGATCACCGGTTCAAGGGAAAGCAGTCCGCCTTCGATGAATTTCCGTACCCGGTCTCCGGTGAAACAGACCGCATAGAAATAATGTTTGACTCCGGGCTGGAGATGGTAACTGAACTCCGTTCCGGGATGCGTGATGAAAACCTGCGGCCCCGAAATGGTCCGGCGCGGTCCGTTGCCGATCTTCAGATCCACAGCCCCAGCCTGATTATACTGGATCCCGTAATAGAGCGGAGTATGGGTCCGGCAATGTCCGTCGGCAACGGGCATTGCAAAAGGAATTTCCAAATCATCGAAATAATTCATCTCTCTATTTCCTTAAAGTCCATGCTTTCTTCCGTTTTATCCATTCCATTTTCCGGCATCTGTATTATAATATAACCATAAATAAGTTTTTTTCAACCGGAGTATGGAACATGATTTTTGAAGCGGGAACCTTGAGTCTGGGTTTCAATTACTGGGAATCGAAACATGCCATGGACATGTGGCATTGCTGGGATCCGGAAACCATCGACAGGGATTTCGCCTTGATGGCGGCTTACGGGACCCGGTGGGTCCGCTGCTTTCCGCTCTGGCCGGATTTCCAGCCGATCAGATTTATGCGATCCCCGTGGAAGGGGATCATGGAAGTCCGTTTTGCCGACGGCCGGAAACTGCCGGATACGGAGGCAGGCCGCGCGGGGTTGGACGAAGTGATGCTCCAACGTTTCGAATGCTTCTGCAAAATTGCCGAAAAACACAAGATCAAACTGATTGTCTGTCTGCTGACCGGACAAATGACTTTCGGGCTGTTTGTGCCGCCGGCTTTGGAAGACATGAATCTTTATACCGATCCGCGGGCGCTGAAATGGGAGGGTCTTTTTGTACGGGCTTTTGTCGACCGGATGAAAAATCAGCCGGCGATCGGCGCATGGGAATCCGGCAATGAATCGGCATGTCTGGGAAAGGTCGCGTATTCCGAAACTCCGGCGTTCTGGATGAATTATATCAACACTTTCATCCGGCAGGCCGATCCGGACCGTCCGGTCATTGGCATCAACGACCCCAAACTGACCAGAGATAATGCCTGCTGGTACATCGGCGACATAGCGGACGTCTCCGACGCGCTCTCGGTCCATCCCTATCCGATGTTCGACCGGGCGCATCTGGATGAATACAACGAGATCCGCAATGTCCTGGATGCCGTGGTCCGCAATCAGATCATCGAAGACGTCGGCGGCAAAGAATCCTTTATCGAGGAGACCGGAGTCCGGCGGGCGACGACGGTCGATGCGGAAAATCAGGCCGCGGCCATGCGCAATATCCTGTGGAACGCGTGGGCGGGAAATTCCCATGCTTTCCTGTGGTGGTGCACCTTCGACCAGAGCCATCTGGATATCGCGCCTTACGACTGGCCGCAGCCCACGCTTGAATTGGGGCTGTTCCGTGCCGACCGCACTCCGTATCCGGCGGCGGAAGTCATGCGGGATTTCAGCGCGTTCCTGGAAAATCTGCCGTTCCGAACTCTTCCGGTCCAGACCAGCGATGCGGTTTGCATTTCCACCGATCCGGAAATCGCGAAAAGTGCCGGGATCCTGGCTTTGATGAACGGAGTAAAATTGAAATTCCGATCTCCTTACCGGAAACTGGAAGATGCTCCGCTTTATATGCTTCCTTCGATCAAGGGGCGCGGCGAACTTTCCACCGGGACATGGGTTGAGCTCAAAAAGAAAGTTTATGACGGAGCCACCCTTTATCTCTCGCTGCAGGATTGTTTCCTTTCCGATTTGGAAGAGGTCTGCGGCGCGGTGATCGCCGGATGCTGTGAGGAAAGTGCTGAAGCATGCTGCGCATTCCCCGGTTTTGAATTGAAACTGCCGCGCCCGGTCCGCCGCCGCATGAAAAGCTGCGGGGCCGAAGTTTTAGCCTCGGACCGGAACGGCGACCCGGTGTTTTTCCGTCACCGGTACGGGAAAGGGACCGTTTACACGTTTGCGCTGGAGATGGAAGAGATCATCAGCAGCCGCCCCGGGATGTACCGTTCGGACGGATGGAAACTCTATCAGCTGCTGTTTGCCGGGAAAAAGCGGCTTTTGCATACCGCAATTCCACATTTGCTGGCGACCGACCATTATTTCGATGAAAAACATGCGCTCACGGTATTGCGCAATTGTTCGGCACAGGCGGCGGAAACGGTATTCGAACAAGATCCCGCATGGGAAATCAAGTCGGTCCATTCCGATTGTCCCGCAGTCCGGCTGGAAGGGAAAAAACTGTATCTGCCCGGCAATTGCGGCGCAGTGATCGAACTGATCAAAAAGTCATAAGATACAAAAATCAATAAGGAGGTTCAATATGCAGAAAAGAGGAAAAGAACTGTTTAACTTGCAGGGAAAACCCGCCCAGCGGAAAGGAGACAAGATGAACCAAAATACCCCGCTCAACTCATCTCTCATACCTCATCTCTCATACCTGAAGCGTAAAATGCCGAAGCATTTTACGCTGATCGAGCTTCTGGTTGTGATTGCTATAATCGCGATCCTGGCCGGAATGCTTTTGCCGGCATTGAACAAGGCACGCGACATGGCACGCTCGACAACGTGCAAAAACAATTTGAAAACGCTGGGGACAAGTGTCCATCTTTATTCTTCCGCATACGATGATATCATGCTCCCGCCCCATCAGGGAGATCCGACAAAAGAACCGAAATGGACTTTCATTTTATTGGGCCAAAATCCCATCTATACAGCAAAAGGCGAATCCGGATGGAATTCATATAAGATGGTAAAGGGAGAATATTTCAGCATAAAAACATATCTTTGCCCAAAGCTGGAAGGGAGCCATCCTCTTGACGGAACATCTGATGGCCAGAGTTGGTGGTGTTCGGGACCTGCCTACGGATTGAACGAAAAACTTTATCCGGGCGATACCGGAAGTGCGATCTGTTTCAAGATCACCAAATACAAAAGACCTTCCATGAAATACATGATGGGGGATGTATGGAAATGCCTTACCACAACCACGTATGATAATACGAAAGGATATTGGCGCTGGAATCCTTCGGTCGGAGTCAAAAACAATTTTGGCACGATTGCCGGACGGCACACTCAAAATGCAAATATGAATTATATTGACGGACATGTCGATGCCATAAGAATTGCCGACCAGATCAATCCATTTTCATCGGGCACACTTCGGTGGACATCCGCAAATTTCCCGAGATTGACCTGCAACTACTGAAAACAGGGATAATATGAAAAAAATACTTTTCATTCTGATATTTTTCATTTTTGTCCCGGTGGTATTTGCCGAGCAATTCACGCTTTCCGGATTTTCCGGACAGAAGGACTGGAAGAAAACCGGGATCGTTCCCGTTCAGGGAACCGGCGGGTTCAATGTTGATTTTGATTACATCTGCCACGGACGGGTGCAGCTCTTCTGCTATCTGAAGTTCTTCGATCAAAACCATAAACAGATCGGCAAGGAATTCCTCTGCCGACCGCCGCTGCATTTTCCGGACAAGAAAAACTGGAACAGACGGATATCCCACACGTTTTCCGTTCCCTTTTTTAACCTTCCGGCAGGCACAAAAACATTCGATGTGCGGTTATCGGCGGTTTCCCAGACAAAATTCCGAGATGAAAACCCCTCCATCACAGTCATAGATCCTCGAGTCGAATGGATCTATCGCATGGAGCCGGAAAACCGCATGGGGTTCTTCGATCTCAAGAACGGCGTATCTTTCAAAGGGACTCTTCCTCCGGGAATGACCGGAGTCCGAGGGACCGTATTCAACAGCGACGGGAAGAAAGTTTTCTCTTCCGCGAGCAAAAGCGGCACGTGGAAATTCCCTGCGAAAGAACCGGGATTCTATCAAGTAAAATTCGCATGGATCGATCAGAATGGAAAAGAATTTCCGGTTGTTGAGGATCTTCTGTTCCAGCCGTCAAAACGCACATCGGTCATTGAATATGAAGCCCAGAAAAAATTTCCGCGAGAAATCCACTGTTTCGCGGTGACAGGTTCTGCGGTCCGGGATCCGTCTGATCTGCCGGAAGGATTCGGGTTCAATTTCACAACATTTTCCGACCGTTTCGTTTTGCCGCACGATCAGTTCGATATGATGCGCATGATCGGGTGGAATCATTTTATCCGTGTCCACTGGGTCAAATGGCATCAGATCGAAGCAGAAAAAGGCGTATACGGCTGGTCACATGCCGATGAGATTCTCAATCTGGCGGAACGCAACGGATTTCCGCAGAAGAGGATCGTCCTGAATATTATGGGAACTCCGCGCTGGAATTCTCCTCAAGGCGGACAAAAGGGAAATCTGAACTGGATGAGGGCATATTATTATTTCGCACCGAATGATTTGGATCCGTGGGGCAGTTTCGTTTCGGCAACGCTGAAACGTTATCCGGCTCTGCTGGGGCTGGAACTCTGGAACGAACCGCATTTGAAAGGGAAAAGCGTTTTCTGGCAGAACTCCACTCCGGAACGGTTTGTCGAACTGATGAAGGTCGGTTATGAAGCTGCAAAGAAAACCTCGCCGAAGACTCCGGTCGTCATGGGGGGGATCGGAATGCGCTATTTCCCGTTCTACCAGGAATTCGTAAAATTCGGAGGGAACAAATACCTGGATATCCATTCCAGCCATAACGGATATGATATGAGAGGATTTCATGCCTGTGACAAGCAGCATGGGGAAACGGTCAAGCCGTGGTGGGAACTGGAATGGCATACTGTTCTTTACAACTGCAATATTCAGCAAATCCCTTCCGAGGAAGAGGTGACTTTCAGAATGCTCATCAATCTCGCCGACCTGCTCTATATGGGTTATGACAAGATCGCAGCATTCGGTTCATTCTGCGGCGATCATACTCCGGAAACGGCGCGCGACTGCGCAAAAAACGGAGGGATCCAGCAGATTTCCGGACTCTTCCGTTCCAGTCCATATATCGAACCGCGTCTTGCCGCATGTGCCATGCGGACTGTCAGCGACCGTTTTTCAGGGAAAATAAAAGTTCTCGGCGCGTGGGATTATCCCGGGCAATGGCAGGGTGTCCTTTTCGGGAGCCGTTCCGGCAAAGTGCTGTTTTTCTGGTGCTCCAACGAAAAAGGAAGCGGCAAACTGCCGTCCGCTTTGGATTCCTCGCTCAGAAATGCAAAAATCATCGACTGGGAAGGCCGCAAAGCTTCTCCCCGCTCCCTGCGGACCCGCCGTATGTATTTTGCAGAAAATCCGGATGAAACATTCCTGAAAAAAGGGACGAAACACCCCGGTCCGATCCAGATGACTCCGAAAAAGCCAATCCTCGATCAGACCTTTGTCGGCTGCTATGGGAATCCGGATCATGCTCAGGAATTGACCGGATTCAAAGGCAGGAACGGAGCCAGAGCGACTTCCGGAAAATTCAATGTTTCATTCTCCGGAAACGGGATGAAACTCATTGCGGAAATCAAAGATGCGAAGCATGTCGCGGATCCGCCGGATCTGAAATTCTGGGATTATGACAGTCTGCAATTCGCGATCGACTGTGTCGGCGACGGGTTCAACGAAGATATCATCGAGTTCTGTGTCGGCGGAAACGGCAAAATATACAAGACAAAAATGCCCGCTCTGAAAGGCGATATCCCCGAAAAATATTCCGAGGCGGGGAAACTCCTGACCGGGAGTTCGGCAGTCATCACACGGAAAGGTGATGTGACCCGTTACGAGATCAAAGTCTGTTCGGATGATCTTTATCCGTTTGTCTATGCGGATGCTCAGAAAGTGCGTTTTTCCCTGCTCGTCAACAACAATGACGGCAATGGGCGCGAAGGGTATCTTTACTGGGGCGAAGGGATCGGGAACGGCAAGGCTGCGCAGAAATTCGGAACGCTTGCTCCGTGCGGGAAAAAGGTCAGACGGATCGATATCAGCGCATTTCAGGATGCCGTTGTGGAAAAGGGTGACATCATCAGAGTCACCGCAAACGGAAACGGCAAACGGGGAAGCGGGATCCATTTTATGATCCCCTGTCCGGTTCCCGGAGCATATTATCATCTTTCAGGGGAAATACGCGGGACGGGAATTTTGGAGGGAATGTATTTTTCGAAAATTCTCCGGCGGAAAAATTTGAAGAGAGTTCGGCTTGCCGACCAATGGCAGAAGATCGATATTCCGGTTTTTCTGCCTCCCGGAAAGGATCAGGCACTGTCATTTGTCCTTTTCTTCTGGAAACAGCCGGAAGCGAAAGCGGAGATCCGGGATCTCAAAATCGAAACACGATGAATTTCAAATCAGAAATGTTTTTGATTCAGTAAATTTGGAGGATGAATCATGATAGTTCCCAGACGCAAACCTCTGACTGCGGAAATCGCGGTTTTCTCGGTGGGATTGAACACCTATTGGAATCAGTTTCCCGGACTGCTGGACGAAATGAAGCGAAAAACCGGAGTCCTGCTGAAAAAACTGGAAAAGAACCAGGTCCATGTTACGGATTTCGGCATGATCGACAATGCGGTCACGGCCTATGAAAAACTTCCGGCGATCAAGGCGGCCGATCCGGATGTGCTGCTGGTGGATATGGTCACTTACGCCACGAGCGTGACCTTTGCTCCGATCCTCCGGGAAATGAACTGTCCGGTGGTTCTGCTGGTGCTCCAGCCGCTCCAGGCCATGGATTATGCCAACGGCACCACGTATATACAGCTCTGCAACGACGATCTCTGCTCCGTGCCGGAATTCACCGGTGTGGCCATCCGGATGGGAAAGCCCGTGGCGGATGTCATTGTCGGTATGCTCGAAAACGATGCCGAAGCCGACCGCCGGATCGCACAATGGTGCCGGATAGCCCATGTGCGGCACGACCTTCGCCGCGCCCGGCTGGGTTTGATGGGACACGTGCTGGATACCATGCTGGACATGCAGACCGATCCCGCCGCCGTGACCGCCGCTTTCGGCGCCCATGCGGTTCCCTGCGAACCCGATGAGATCATGGTCGAATATCAGGCGCTTGCCGATGACGATCCGGATGTCAAGACGATGTCCGGCCGCATTCTGGAATTTTTCGACACGCCCGATCCCGGCGCGGATTCCATCACGGAAAAACTGACAGCTCCGGATTTATTGACAGCCTCGCGCGTCGGCGTGGCGCTGGAACGCTTCATCGCCAAAAAGAAACTGGACGGATTCGCCTATTATTACGAGGCCCAGCCCGAATCGGAAATGCGGAAACTGGTGACCAATTTCATCGTCGGCAATTCCCTGCTCACCGGTGCGGGATTCCCCATGTGCGGCGAGTTCGACATCAAGACCTGCATCGCCATGCTGATCATGGACCGGCTGGAGATCGGCGGCAGTTTTGCGGAATTCCATCCGATCGATTTCGGACGGGACACCGTGCTGGTGGGTCACGACGGACCGCATCATGTGAATATCGCCGACCGCAAACCGGTGCTGCGCAGTCTGAAAAAATATCACGGCAAACCCGGATCGGGAGCCGGAGTCGAATTCAATATCAAAACCGGACCGATCACGCTGCTCAGCATCGGCGTGAATGCCGAAGGGAAATTCAAATTCATCATTGCCGAGGGGGAATCCATGCCGGGGCCGATCCCGCCGACGGGAAATACCAATACCCACGGCAAATTCCAGCCGGATGTCCGCACCTTCCTGAAAAACTGGTGTCTGGCGGGCCCGACGCATCACTTCGCGCTCGGAGTCGGACACCATGCCGAAGAATTGAAGATGATCGCCGATTCCTTCCAGCTGGATTCGGTTGTCATTTGAGAAATCCGAAAGGAAAATTTTTATGCAAATACGGAATGTAACGCTTGAAATCAGCGCCAAACCGTTTACGGATGACAGCGAACAGACCATGTTCGAAGTCGGCCGGAAGATGTTCACCCAATGGAAAAATCTCACGGACACGGCGGATCAGATTTCAGTGATACTCTGGATCGCGGACGGATCGGAAATCCTGGACTGGTCCGGCGATCTTGACCAGACTTTCGAGTGGGGATATTGGCAAGGCTGCGCGGAACCGATGCCGCTTCCGGAAAAGAAAAATGAACTGTTGCGCAGGATGCAGCATTATTTCCCCCGGAAATATCGTGAAGACGCGGGTCCAAGAACTTACCGCTGGCTGAAGCGGATGATCCAGGTCCTCCGGGAATGCTGTCAGGAAATCAACGGGAAACGTCCCCGTATCGTGGCAATTTTCGATAACGGGCCGGAATTTTGTTTGTCCGATTTCAAATACCGCCGTCACAATGAGATTTGCGGCGGCAGCACCGTCGGGACCCGACGCTCGGTCATCTGCAATTCGACTTTGCATGGAGACAACCGCAAGTATGCGGCATATCCGGAAGGAATTCCGGAGGGGCTTACTTTGGGACAGTTTTTTGGTGCACAGTTCCGTCTTTATGCGAAAGAATTCGGCTATGATGCGATCTGGCTTTCCAACGGCATGGGATTCGGGCGGGAACCGTGGGGAATTAACGGATTCCTGTTTGACGGAAAACAGTTTCATCCGGGAAACGCCGAAAATGCCCGGAAGACCATGCTCCGTTTCTGGGAGGATTTCACCTCGGCGTGTCCCGGAATTGAGATCGAAACCCGCGGGAGCAATTTTTCCGCCGGAGTGGAATTGGCTTCGGACGGTGCACCGCTGGCCGAACTTTACGGAAAATATAAAATCGCGCCGCCGGTCAACTCCCCCTGGGCGGCGCTCAACTTCAACACCGGACTGGAAATCGCCGCCTGGATGTCCCATATCGCCGAACTGCCGGATCATCGCTTTCCTTACCGGTTTTATCCGCATGATCCATGGTTCCGGAATTCTCCCTGGCTGGACCGTTACGGGCGGGAACCGTGGGATATTTACCTGCCGCTGGCGGTTTCGCGGATCGATGAAAACGGAAAAGTCTGCACTCCGGACAGCATCAATCTGCTGACGGTCGACGATTCCTCCGGGGAAATGCCCGATCAGGTGCCGCAGGAAGTGATCCCGCATCTGATCAACGCATTCCGCGATGCACCGGATCAGCCCGCGCCGTTTGTGTGGGTATATCCGTTCCGCCGCTATTGCGAAATGGTGCACGGAAACGATCCGCATCCGGAAATTGTCTTTAACGAGGATTTGTTCCTCGGTGAAGTCATTCAGGCGGGATTCCCGCTGAATACGGTCATTTCGCTGGATAATGTCCGGCAGCTTCCGATCCATTCGATTGCGGTCGTGCCGGTTTCCGCTTACGGGGAATGGGCGGACGATTTTCTGAAACGCGGAGGCAGGATCATTTTCTACGGGGCTTTGCTCCATGCTCCGGACTCGCTGAAAAAACTTCTCGGCCTGCGCTGCGGGGAAAGCCTTACCGGCAGGCGATCTGTCACCTTGCACCGGAAAAATGATTCCTTCCGGCATGGCGATTATGCCATGGAAATTTACAATCACGATGTATATAACGGCGGGCCGCTGACGGAAATCGCCGATGGAGCGGATGTGATTGCCGAAGCCGACGGACGGGTCCTTGCTTCCGTGAACGGGAATGCGGCATTTCTCCGTTCCATACTTCCGCAGGGAGAAGTCATACCGGAAGGCAGCCGGCAGCTTGCCCGGCAGTCGCCGGATATCGTTTTCCCGGTGGAAACGCTGGCCAGGAACCTTGCACGTCATTTCGGATGGACTCTGGAATATTCCGCATTCCGGAGTGATTCCCGGCTTCCGCGCATGACCATCGCCAGACGGAACAACATGTTTTTCTTCACCGTGTTTGCCCGCGATACGGCGGCACAAATCAGGATCCGAACTCCGTTCGGCGTTCCCGTTTTGGACGAAATGGAAACGGAATATACGGAGCATCATGCCGTCTGGCATCCGGATAAATGCTGGCACAAACGCTGCCGGATCTTCATCGAACAGGAAGAGGATACCGTGTTTTCGCAGAAAATCGAAACGGCGGGAGACTTAAGCCTGATTGACAGATTTTCGGTAAATGGCTTGAAAGATGCCGCAGTAAGAGTTTTTTTAGATGAAACGGTATTGAGCAGGCTGGAATTTACCAGAGGGCCATATCGGCCGGCCGAACCGCTGATCCCGTATGAAATTGAAGAAACATCTTCCGGAAGATGCGCGACTGTCCGCCATGTTTCCGGTTGTCTCTTTATCGGAGTTCTGAAATCGGAGATCAAATAAAAAAGGATTTCTTGCTATGAAAATCAAACAGACATTGGAAATTCCGGTCAGGAATGAATGTGATATCCTTGTTGTGGGAGCCGGACCCTCCGGGATCGGAGCAGCACTGACCGCCGCACGATTGGGAGCAAACGTTACGCTGGTTGAATACGGGGGAAAACTTGGCGGTATGTGGACACTCGGGCTTGTTTCTCCGCTCTTTGATAACCGGAAAGCAGGTCTGAATACGGAGATCCGGGAAAAACTCACGGAACGCAAGGCCTGGGGCGGTCTTTGGGATATCACGTTTGACCCCTCGGAAATGACTCTCTTTCTGAACCGGCTGGCAATGGAGGCCGGGATCGATGTCCTCCTCTATACTGCCGCTTGTGAACCCTATATGGAAGACGGCCGCGTCAAGGGGATCTTCATTCAGAACAAATCGGGGCGTCAGGCAATTCTGGCAAAAACCGTGATCGACTGTACCGGCGATGGAGATATTGCGGCGCGGGCGGGATGTCCGTTCGAGATCGGACGGCCGGAAGACGGCGGCTTTCAGCCGATGACCATGATGTTCAAGATCGGCGGAGTCCGGGAAGAATACCCCGCCAACCGCCTTCTTGACTGGTACACGATCCTGGAAAAACGGCTCAAGAACCGCTATGAAGAATTCGTGCGCGATATCCCGTTCACTTTTCCGGCACTGGTAAAACTGCCCAGAAAAGGCGAAGCCCTGATCCAATGGACTCATATCCGGGGAAAAAGCGGCTGCAGCGGCGATGAACTGAGCCAGGCCGCCCAGGAAGGCTTGCGTCAGGTCGAACGTGCGATGGAATATTTCAAGGAAATAAAAGATTTTCTCGGAGATGTTTATCTCGTTGAGCTGCCATCGGTGATCGGGGTCAGGGAATCACGGCGTATCCGCGGAGAATATTATATCACAGAGGATGATCTCAAATCCGGGAAAAGCCAGCCGGATTCCATCTGCCATGTCCGGATGGGGGTCGACATCCATGACCCGGTCAAGGAAATGCAGACGAATATCCGGAATCCGGGATTTGATATTCCGTTCCGTTCGCTGGTGCCGTTGAAAGCGGAGAATCTGTTGACCGCCGGACGCTGCATTTCCGGCTCGTTTATTGCTCATGCCGCTTACCGGGTAACAGGCAATTGTCTGGCGACGGGAGAAGCCGCGGGAAAAATGGCACTTGAAGCCATCCGCAGAGGAATATCCGTTCGAGAACTTTCGAATGAGCTGTGCAAACCGGATCCGGAAAAAGCAATGAACTGATTTCCCCCGGCCAAACAGGATACGGTCCGTTTTCAGCCCGTAAATATTCCCTTCATACGGAGCCAGGTGGAAAGTGAGCGGCAGGCTGTTCACATCCGCCGCATGAAAGAGATTCTGAACGCGCGGATCGAGGATCGGCAGGTTGGACGTGACTTCCCCGATGCCTTTGCAGCCTTTGTTACGGTAGTAGGCCAGCACCTTGTCGAGCGGTGCATGGCAGTTGTTGTAACAGGCGCGCGGATCGAGGTTGCAGAACGGAATGAACCGCCCCGGATAATTCTTTGCCATCCGCAGGACTTCTTCATTGGACTGCATGATGTGGGTGTTGTCCGGATTCAGCAGCGGCAGGATCACGGCCCGTTCGATGCCGACTTCATCGTAGCGCCCGATCAGTATTTCCGGGGTGGAGATGAGCTGTCTGCCCGTGTATGGATCCGGGAGGCAGGTTCCTGCACGGCGTGTCCGTGGATATCGATGAACATGGTGAAAACTCCTTTTGTCCGGTCAGTAGACGATCACTGCGGCGAGGTAAACGCACGGCTCCGGTCCGACACATTCCATGGCATGTTCCTCCCCGGAACGGCAGATCGTCGCATCCCCCGGACCGAGCTCGATCCACTCCCCGTTGTCCAGCGTGCGGACATGTCCCGACAGGATGTAATAGATCTCTTCCTCGCCCTGATGGGTGTGGACACCGACCGAACAGCCCGGTGCCAGCGTGAGACGCGAAAACTGCCGGCAGCCGGAATGCATTTCCTCATTGGAATTCTTTTTCCAGATGTGTTCGAAACGGACCGGTCCGGTCCCCCCCTTCATCTTCTCCCGGATCTCGACCGGGTATTGGTCATTGAAACGGTGCATGCCATCCTCCTGGTTCAGCCCGCATCGGTCAGGTCGCCGCAGACAAAGACCAGGTCCGCCTGTTCCGCCCGTTTGATGAGCTGCTCGCTGATGGTCCGTTCTCTTTCCGGCGTAACAGATCCGAGATGCAGATCTCCGATGTACAGAATCCTCATGTTGCCCTGCTCCTTTGACGGTTTTTTTACGCTGTTGTTCCTGACAGGACTTTACAGTAGCACATTATTCCGAAACATCAAGCTGAAAACAGCAAAATAACCGGACCTATTCTATAAATCCGTCAAAATCGGTTTTCAGGAAACATTCTGCTCCCCATATCAGTTGATCAAACTCGCGGCTTCGCGGATAACTTTCAAGTTTTACAACGATAATCCCTTGACCTTGTGGATTTCCGGATAACTCTCATGTTTCACACCAATATTCCCTTGACATTGAAAGTTTAGGGATTATACTACCACGGCGTCGGTAATTCGTGCTCGATTACCGACGCCGTGGATTCGATTTTTTATCAGATTCAGCTTACCGCTGAAAAACAATGATGTCTGGTGATTTGAAGCGCTGAATCCGCGAGGTACGCCCGGTTTTTTTTCAATCTGTATCGGAAACAGGGCAATAGAAAAAGACTCAGACCTTCCCGCTTTTCATCATGCAGCAGTGATACAGAATGTGCGAACTCCAGGCATGACAGTCCGAACGCGGAAAGCAGAATTCTTCCGGCAGGGTTTTCAGCCCGAGATTTTCCAGTTCGCACCGCCATCGCCCTTCCGCAGGTCTCCGTCCACAATTATGCGTTTGACCATGCTGGAGAGTTTTTCCCTGGTAAGGGGTTTCAAGATGACGGCATCGAAATGCGACATGTCGAAATTTCCGTTCGTCTCGACGTCGGCGGTCTGCGCGACGATCGGAATATGTGCGAACCGGGGATCCTTCTTCACTTCCGCGGAAAATTCGGAGCCGTTCATCTCCGGCATCCAAATATCGGAGAGGATCAGGTCGACCGGCTGTCTGCCGAGGAATTCCAGCGCTTCCCGACCGGACCCGGCCGTGAAGATATCATTGAAACCGATCTTGTTGAAGAGCGCCTTGGCAACATGACGGTTCAACAACACATCGTCAACAACGAGAATGCGGATCGGCTTCATGTCCCGGACAAGAACTGCAGCTTCCGGTTCGGACTTGACCTCCTTGACTGGCCGGACGCTCTTGGCACGGTAGCGCACGGAGTTGAGTGTTACGGCGAAAGTGCTGCCCTCTCCGATCCTGCTGGAGCAGGTCAGTTCGCCGTTCATGCACACGGCCAGACGTTTGGAAATGGAAAGCCCGAGGCCAGTGCCGTTGTTCACAGCATTGGTGCCGCGCAAGCCGGAAAGCTGGACGAACGGTTCCATGAGCTTCTTCTGGTCTTCCTCGGAAATGCCGATCCCGGTATCGGAGACGGCACAGCGGAGCGTTCCGGTGTCCGCAGAATCGGGAACAAAGGAGACATGGAGCGTGATGGTCCCGTTCTTCGTGAACTTGACGGCGTTGCCGAACAGGTTGATCAGGATCTGGCGGATGCGGATGTTGTCGACCTCGAGTTCCGGGAGATCTTCCGGGACCTCGGAGACGAGTTTGTTTCCGTTTTCCCTGGCGCGGAAGGTGAAGATCAGCATGATTTCGCGGCAGAGGGAGTTGAAATCGGTGAACTCGGTGATGATCTTCATCTGGTTCGCCTCGAGCTTGGAAAGGTCGAGGACGTCGTTGATGAGCATGAGCAGAGCGTTTGCCGAGGTGGAAATGGCGTTGAGGTATTCCTCCTGCTGCTTTGGGGGAACGCCGCCTTCGCGGAGGATCTCGGCGAATCCGATGACGGAGTTGAGCGGGGTGCGGATCTCGTGGCTGACACTGGCGATGAAGAAACTCTTTGCCTTGTCGGCTGCCTGTGCCTGGGCCAGCGCATCCATGATGAGAGCCTGCGCATGTTTTCTGGCGATAATGACTTCGATTATGCGGGCCGTGGTGCGGAGCAGCGAAATGTCGGTGTCCGAGAAGGTATGGTCGATGCCCTCGTAGTTGAATCCGACGGTTCCCACCACCTTGCCGTTGCTGACGATGTTCGAAAGGAAGATCGCACGGAGGTCGAGTGCGAGGGCCGCCCGGTGCCATTCCTCATTGGTGTTCTTCCAGTCGAAGGCGCGAATGTCGCTGCAGACGAATGTCCGCTTGTCATCCGTATTTTCCAGGACGCCGCGGACGCGGGGCAGTGTAAGGTCCAGCATCCGGAAGGACGCATGTGCATGAGTCGGCTCAACGTATTCAAAAACACAATGAGCCTTGGTGCCTTCCTCCTCATGGCGGATCATGCAGCCCCGGCTGGCTCCGAGGATCTTGCAGATGGTTTCCAGCGTACGCCGGATGCTCAGATCGAGATCGTTCTCGGCAATGATGTCCGCCAGCAGCTGGTTGATGAGTCTCCGGTTCTGTAAGAGCTGATGCATGTCCGTTTCGTCTTGGGATGCTGTCAGAAGCAGACGGTGTCCGCGGGCGTCCTTAACTCTCCGCAGAATGGTTCTGACGTAACGGAGGTTTCCGCTGCCGTCCGGAATCTCGCCTTCGATCGCCATGAGACCATCCGTTCCGGTCGTCGTGGAATTGGCCCGGTCGGCAAAGCCGAGGATTTTCTCGTCGTGGAATATCTCGTGGTCAGTTTTGCCGACGATCTCGTCGGGCGAGAAGTTGAAGACTTCGGCAAATGCTTTGTTGCACAGCAGATACCGGAAATCGTCATCAATATCCTTTATCGAGAACATGATGGGGATCGAGTTGATGGCGGTGTCCCAAAGGGCCTGGGTATCTTTCAGTTTCAGCATGCTCTGCGCGAGTTCGGTCACGTCCTGCACGATACCGGTCACAGCTCTCGGGAAACGCTTGTCGACTGTGAGTTTCATGCGGTAGTAGCGGAGGTCGTCGGACGGCAAACCGGCCCGGAACGAAAACTGCACCGTTGCGTTCGCTTCGTTCTTTTTGTCAAACAGGGCGCGCATGTTCTGCTTGAAGGACGGAATGTCTTCCGGGCAGACCCACTGTTCCTCAAGGAGAGCCAGACCGTTCTCATCCACGGGCCACAGTTCGCAAAGCATGTTGGAACCGGTACGTATGCGCGTGTCGAGATTGTAATGGAAGGATGCAAGACGGGCCAGTTCGGACGCATCTTCGAGGTCTGTCAGGACAGCCGTTTTTTCGTTGTTGGCGGACTGTGCCATCTGCAACGCTTCCTGGAGCTGTTTCCTCAGTTCGGCTTCCTGCTGCCGCTGTTTTTCGATGGTCTCGGAATGTTCCTTCAGCTTCCGGTTGCTGAACCAATAGACGATCAGGGCCGCGATCAGTGCGACGATGACAGCCACGACGAAAATCACCGACAGGATATGCTCTTGTAAATAATCCATGAAGGAAAAAGTATAAAACCGCCCGAGATAGGAATATGATGCCTTATTGACGAAATCGTTCCCCAGCAACGTCAGTCCCCGGTCCATCAGCAGCAGAAGTCCAATGTTGTTTTCTGCAAACGCCATTTTGAATTCGAAGTCGTGACGCGCCCGCAGCGTCTTGATGGAACGGTATTTGTTTGATTTCAACAGACCGTCTGAGCGGATGCCGTTCAGAAAAGTTCCGTCCGATGTACCGTTCAGCAGCCCGTCGAAACATCCTCGGATATCATCATAGAACACGACTTTCGAATCCGGATAAAAATTCCTGCAGTAATAGTACTGCATCAGATTGTTCCGGTTGACGCCGAACCGCTTATTCCGGTTTTTCCAATAATCGCCCGAATAAGCGAGGTCGCAGGCCAGCGATGCAAAAACTTTGCCGCCGATGAGGCGATAATCCTTTTTGACCGAATTGTTGATGTAGGCAGGGATCATCAGATCGACTTTTCCCGTTTCGACCGCTTTGTATCCTTCTCTCTGATCGTTGTAACAGATGAATTCGACTTTCAGTTTGCTTTCCAGCTTCAGCGCACGGATGATCGCCCGGATCGTTTCGATCCCCGCTCCGATCGGGTTCCCTTTTTCATCCTTCGAGGAAAAAGGCAGATAATTGTTGAAATAACCAACGCGCAGGACCTTGTGGTCTGCGATCCACTTCTTTTCCCTGGCAGTCAGGTTGCGGCTCAGCGCCGTGTCGGAAAAATACCGCTCCTGAAGACGCGAGAAATAAAAGAGGTCGTTGCTCAGGATTTTCTCCATCGCGGCATTGATGTCATCGATCAGATCCTGTCTTCCATGCAATCCGACCATATAATAGGCGGACGATCCCACTTTCTCAATAGCCGAGAAATTGCGTTTTGCCAGCATGCTGAGTTCCAGGTCGAGGTCGATCTTCCCCGCATACAGGTCCGCCTCCTTTTTCGAAATATCTTCATATTCGACAAATTTGAGCTGGACATTCTTCTTCCTGCACCATCGTTTCAGCAGTTCGGTTTGGATCGCCCCGCTCGTGACGCCAACGGTTTTCCCGTTCATCGACGAATAATCGCCGGGCGTGATCGAGGTGTTCTTCTCCGAAGCATAGAGATAGTAGTATTCATACCCTATCGGTTCATCCGGGAACAGAAACTTTTTTGCCCGTTCCTCTGTGTAACTGATATCGTAGGCAAGTTCGACTTCGCCTGAAAGAAGTTTTCTTATGCACTCGACAAAACTGTCACATGGAACATATTTGACCTTCCATCCCGAGTAGATCCCGATCGTCTGGATATAATCAAAAACATAACCGGACACCGGAGTGTTGTTTGCGTCCACCATCATCAGCCGATTGAATTCCTGATAGGCGATCCTTACGACCTTCTGTTCTTTTTTATCGCCGCTGAAAAGGATCCCCGGCAAAAGCAGCATCACGCAGACGATCAGGACCGGCCGGAAAAAAACCTTTCCGGATGATCCCCGGTGCTGTCTTGTCAATTTCAGCCGTCCTTGCCCGGACAGAATAGCCCAAGTATTCTTCATGTCGATCCTGTTAAAGCCTGTTTTTTTACATAAATATACACCCTAATATACATTCAAGCAGATATTTTTTCAACAGGAATGATGCAAATCTCAAAAAAAACACGCCACGCCGGCGGTGCAGTTCCAGCTTCTTGACCGGCCGGATCCCCTGCCGGCGCAAGGCTTGTTCAATTGTCCGAATCCAGCACGGGCGCGGGCCGCAGACGCAGATAACCATATTTTTCCAGATAACGGACGGAATCCACGACATTCCGGATATAGGCATCGTCCGAACGGTTCCCCAGTCCTGCATCCTTCATTACAGGATCACGGCGGACAGTCATTTTCAGCAGCTCCTTCGTATAAAAAACTAACTGATCGGTATTGTTTATTATCAATAATATACATCGATATCACCAAAAAACAAAAAAAATAATGAAATGGAAAAGATGATACGATAAAAATTTCTATCGGATTAGACCGAGGATTGTCAAAATTGGAAATCGGGCGTTGGTTGTAAAAATCATGCTGTCTCCTGCGAGTAACGGCATGATGATGCCAGACAAGACTGCCAAATATGATTGCAGTAGGCCATTGACCAAGACGTTCGGATATTGCTGCAAACAGAAGAAAAACAAACAATACCAAGTCTATGACGGACAAACGGATATACTCGTTTATCGACGCGCGTCCGTTGAACGAATAATTGAAATACGATTTAAGATACTTGAAGAAAATCATTTTTAAATCTCCACGTCCGTGAATTGGCTGCAAAGGTTTTCCTTTTGAGCGAGTTTCAGCATTTTGGAAACCTTTCTCCTCGTAGCATGAAGCCGCTGCATGGTCGTCTGCGCATTCGAATCCAGAAAGCGTTTTCTGATTTTGACGATGAAAGTTTCCCCGGGGTATGAATCGCAGCGGATCAGCCTTTGATCCAGCCACTTATTCCAGGACCGTTCATCGAAATCCGCACCGGACGCGAGTTTGTCATACCAGGCAAAATAACCGGAAACGACGGAAAATTCCTTTTCTTCTCCGATCTCCAGAAGTTTATCCGCCAACACGAATTTCAGATCTTCACAGAAATCGACAAACCGATCCGTCCGGGCGCCGCTGGAAAAATAACCGCCCACCTCGTCTTCGAGTCCGAAAGAGCATCGGTCGCTTTTGGACAGGAAGAAGAGGATCACCAGCGCATCGTATATGTTCTTCTCGTGGTTCATCTTATTTCATAAATCCGGCAGATAAACAAATCTTCGCCCGTACAGTAACCGTTCAAAAAAGATTTGTCAAGCGCGGCACGGGAAAAATAACTTGTCCGGCCGTTCCGCACCGTGCGACGGATCGGTGCGGCGCGAACTTTCTAAGAATACTATGAATACTAAGAAAACTGGGAAATCGCGCAAGACATGACAAGACGCGAGATCTCCGATGGATCAGCATTCATAGCGTTCACAGTATTCTCAGACGCCACACCTCTGAGGCGATACTGCTTCAGAAAAGTATATCAGCCGATCCCGCATTTTTCAAAAAGTTTATCCCAGAAAGACAGCAGGGATTCATCGTCCACCGCGCGGGACAGGATAACATCATATACCTTTTGCTGCAGCGTTCTGTCGGAGACGACCCGTTTCAGAAATTCGGAACTGCCGCCGATCCCCCAGAGATGCTCATACAGGAACCAGACCAGCCATGCCGCCTGTTCATAGGTTTCCGCATTCCCGGTATATTTTTCCAGCCACCGGTCGCCGAGACCGTTGAAATCGGGTATGTTCAAGGTTGCGATGATCGTTTCCGCCAGGCTGCAATTCTGCGGATAATCTCCGTCCGGAACGAATTGTGAAGTCCATTCCGCAAACAGCGATTCGAAGAAATTCAGCAGTTCATCATACAACCCGTCCCGGCTGAGAGCGTCGCGCTGTCCGGCCGTCCAGCGGAGCAGATTTTCACATAAAGTCACTTCTTCTTCTTTTTCCGCGATATGCTTCAGCGCGAGGGGCAGGAAATAGACGGATTCCCGGTATTCCCCTGCGGGCAGCGAGCCTTGAAAAATGCAGATCAGATCCGTTTCGGTCAGTTCGGAGTCTTTTTTGCGGATGATTTCTTCGAGTTCGTCCGGAGAAAAATCGTCCATCGGATCGCTCAGCCGTGCCGGCCGCGGATATTTCGGACAGATCATCTGTATGAGATGGGCTGGAACTTGCATGGAATTCTGCTCCTGTTCTGAATTTACCGAATTGTTATACTTTTATCACCCCACATGGGGAACAGAGTCTTGCGTAAAGATATTTATGGACCGTAGGAAATCCCTTATTTCCTGCGGGAGGTTGGAATTCTCGTCGCAGACACGGATCGTCCAGTTGTTCTTGACCCAGGCCATCCTGCTCCCGTGATTGTAAAGGCAGACCGCGGCCTCCAAAGCGCCCCAGGTGCAGGCGAAACTGAACGCATCCTCCCCATGCACATTGGGAATATCCGGCAAGGCTCCGTATTTCAGCAGCAATTCCACTTCCGCGACGTTGTTTTCCGCCGCGGCGTAATTCAGGACCGTATCGCCGATATCATCCTGATCATTGGCATTTACTCCGTTTTTCAACAGAAATTCGACGGTTTCCAGACCGGCGAAATGCCCCGCGAACAAAAGACTTTCCTCGCGTAGGGAAGAGCGCCGGTACCCCGGCAGTTCCTTTTTTATTTTGTCGAGATCCTTGCGTTCGACCGCCCGGAAAAGCGTTCGGTATGATTTCCGTTTCGTGCAGTTTTTCATGGCAGTTCTCCTGATAATATTTTCCATCTCAAATGCTCTTCCGAATTCCTTCCGTTCACGAGGAGAATTTTCTTCGGTCAAAAAATATCAGCCTGCCCGTTCAGGATATCTTCCTTTTCCGAATCGGAAACCGGGTGGTTGTTTCTGATCCGGGCAGCCAAAGCAATCATTTCACCAATGCCCATTTTCGTATATTTTTCCGCTTCCGAATTGTCTATCTCCTGATTGATCAGCCTTTGCAGCATCCCGATAAAACGCTCCAGTTCACAGTCATCCATGTTTAGAAAATTGGGTTGATACCACGAATCATAAATAGCTTTTACACTGTCTTGTTCTCTGATTTTATCTTTGTCGTCCGGATTGATATCAAAGGCTTCGCAAATGATGGATAAAACACAATCCGTAATCGACTCATCAACGTTATCAATATGTAATTTCTGACCCGGTCGTCCAGCTAAGATTTCATAGGAAAAATAGCCATCATCAAAGAACAATGCTTTTGCAGTGAAATAGATTGTTATGATTATTATCAAACCTATGCACAACCCTGTAAACATCTCGGACTCCCGTTCCCTATTCAGTCAAAAAAATCAGCCTGCCCATTTACTCGATTTTCCTGGCAGAACCGATCCGGCCGTCGGATCTCAGAAAATTTTTGTAGTTGCCGCGATGATTGTCGATTTTGTCTTCGAGGATCACGAACGGGGCATCGGTCTCTTTCCGGCCTTTTCCGTAATAATTGTAGTCGGAAAGAAACGGCTCGCCGCGGCCATGCTCAAGATCCCTTTTCCTGCCTTGTTCAAACCATCTTTTCCATGCGGCCGCAGGACAGCGGCTGGACTCATGTAAGCCGCAGGACTCCACAAACTTTTCCAGATCGTCGGGATAATAGCCGTTGTTGTCATTTGCATACTGGTTGAGGTCGATGTAGATCTGTTTCAGATTCGCCCAGCACCAGATCCGATGACTTTTTTCTTTCAGCTTCGTCTTCGGAAGAAACGCCAAATGTATGGGAAAATTCGTAAGTATAAGACATACAATGAACGGAAAGGCGAAAAACAGGCACGAAGCCGTCCAGCGGACCTGCCGTTCCTCCTTCCGCCAGAACCGGTGGATCAGGATGCTCCAGACGAATGACAGTGCAAAGGAACTCAACATTACAGTTCCGAAAATAAAACCTATATCGATCTCCTGCCAGTCATACAGCAGTTTCGGTTTTCCGGCATGAGCCAGACAGAATTCCGTTCCGGCGTATGCGACCGGGATCAACAAACCGAGTCCGAAGCCCCAAAGCGGCAGATAATGCAAAAGCCTTTTTGCCCACGATCGCCAGTTCATGGATGAGTCCTCCGAAAAAGTTTTTCGTCAGTTGTAATATAACGGTATGGCCGGAGAAAAGCAAGGGGGATGAATAAAATTCGCCGGCAGAATCTCCATTCCCGTCTGCGAAAGCTTGAAAAGTTCCTTCATTTCAAGGCTGGACGAGATCAAGGCAGTGATCCGGAAGAACCTGATCGCGGCGGGCATCATTCCCAGATGATTCTTATTTCATCAAAACCAGAAATTCTGTCGGAGTAAGGACTGGAATATTATCCTGCGGAAAATGTTTAACATTCCGCGTGATGATATAATCCGCCTCACTGTAAACAGCAGTATAAAACTGAACGGCGTCTTCGAAGTCGGTCATTGAGGAAGAAATGGCTTTATCCAGCAATGACACGGTCAGATCGACAGGCGTCAGCACATTTCTGAAAGCCCGAAGCTTGGTCCGCATGGTTCCGGGGGTGACGAATTTGCGCAGCACGTAAGAGACCGTGCAAAGCGTCAAAGCGGAAATACAGCCTTCGGCTTTGCCTGTTTCGCAAAGGTTGAAAACCGCGCGCGAATCCGCGACAAAAGGCTCCCGGGCTGCAATCACGTCGATAACTACATTCGTGTCAAGAAAGAGTTTCATTTGCCGAGTCCGTATTTTTCGGCGAAGACATCGCTCATGAATTCTTTTTCATCAAATCCCTCCGGGAGTTTCACGATTCCGGTAAGAGATTTTGTCAGGGGACCGACTTTCTGCCGGGAATGACGGCGGGCCGACAGTTTTGTCTTCGCCATGATGAAATTGGCAAACATGGCGGAAATGCTGGTGTTTTCAAGTTTTGCCTGTTCCTCCGCGAGGGAAATGATTTCGGGCGGAGCGGTCAGCGTAAGTTTTGACATTGCCATAATTCACCTCCAATAGTTACACGTGTCCTCTAAAATGTAATATACGTGTCAAAAACAGAAAATTCAAGTCGAAAAGGAGAAAAATTTGGAATCAAGATTTTAACACTAAAAAAATCCGGTCATAAAGGACCGGAAATGAGAGAGACACAAAAATGGTGAGGGTCGATCGCTTTTCCTGCAAAACGTCTCTGCCCTCAAAAAATTCGCGACTTACCGCAGGATGCTGACAGCCCTCTGTCGCTCAAAAATCATCTCCGAAAGCTGCGGAAAAACAGCCAGAGACTATTTTTGAGGGAAAACGAAAGGTCTGATTTTTCCCGGACAAACGGAATCCAGTCCATTTTCAGCACGGGAACTGCGACCTGAATACACAAGTTATCCAAAGGCCGTTGCACTCAGTCAATTCTCCGAAAACAGGAACAAACAGCGTCACCTTTACGGCTTCCCGTGACACGGCCTATCCATCGTCACGGGGTGAACTTTTCAGATAGTTTTTTTACTTTTTGGAGGGCTTTGAATTTTTCGTGCGACTGCTGGCGACGGGTGATCGCCACGCGAGGAAGATGCTTCGGAACGCCGGAATCCGGTGGGAGAATTTCCGCGATAACGGCGCACCAGTTTGGAAAAATAGTTCTGATCCGCGATCCCGCACCTGTCGGCGATCTCCTTGATCCGCAAATTGCTGTCTGTCAGCAGTTCCGTTGCATATTCCATGCGGTACTGAGTAATCCAGGCGAGGGGTGAGATGCCGGTTTCCCGGATAAATATTCTGTGCAGAGTAGAGCGGTGTACGCCCAGCGTCTCCGCCAACGATCCAACATTCAGCCGAGGGTCGGCTATATTTTCCTGCACCAGCATTTTAAAGGTATCAGTCAGAAAATTTCCTTTGGCGGTACCGCACACCGCGTCAGATAAAATCGAAAACGCCAATTTCCCAGATTCCTTTTCGCCTTCTTCACTGTTCTCACGCAGATAAGTCTCCAGACGGGAAAAGCTCTTGATCGGACAATTTCCGGAGTAATGTTCCCCCCGGGTAATTCCGAGGAAATCGATCAGCGCTGCCTGTTTGGAGCCGAATATGGTCAGCCAGGCGTATTCGGCATTTCCGCTGCGCACCTCCACTTGATGCGTATCCCCAGGCAAATAAAAAAACGTCCAATTCGAACCGATATTGACAACTCTGTCATCGACAACAAAAGTGCATATTCCACGGATGATCCAGAAGAGTTCGAGGAATTGCTTCTTTTTGACCCGGTCCCGGAATGGAGCGGAACACTGATAGTGACCACATGATCGGACAAATATCGAGCTCCGCGACTTGGGGATTGCATAGTCGCGAAAACACCTTCTCAAACTGGAATTCTGAGTGTACATATGCGTCTCCATGGTTGGTTTTATAATGTTTCTCTGTTGAAAAATATAGTTGTTCGAACAATTCTTGTCAAATAGAATTTGCGACATTTTTACCATATTTACGACAAAAATTCCATTGTAACTGAAATAAACTGATTTATATTATAAACAGGGTATGAAACCAAAGGAAGCAAGCATGTGCAGGAGAAAAAAACAGTCCGGTAAGATTTTTGCAGGCATTACTCGTAAGCAGATCTGGTATGGCGGCTTATCAGGAACGGAGTCAAGATTCACATTGATCGAACTTCTGGTGATAAAAACTTGCTTTTG
>Ga0256405_10002000_pt1 | contig 50482 bp, 48 predicted proteins | sample RumenRJG_02DNA_FD_189096 | JGI IMG/M metagenome (GOLD analysis project Ga0256405, IMG submission 189096) | Bovine rumen microbial communities from Lethbridge, Alberta, Canada - RJG_02 | ecosystem: Host-associated > Mammals > Digestive system > Stomach > Rumen | place: Canada: Alberta...
CAACGACAACGAGGTTATGGAGCAGATTGGTAACGCAGCATTCAAGGTATTGCAGACGAAAGGCATCGAGTTGCCGAAAGACCATGCTCCGCGCATTATCAAAGATATCATGGCTGCTGGTCTGGAGCAGCTTGTGCTCCAGACGAAGAAGCTGGCTAACGAGAACGGTGGCGAGGCTAACGTTCTGTTCAGCAACCTCATCGAGGTTAGCATCACTAACCGCGAAAGCGATGAAGGTGACAAAGACGGTAACCTGATGGTTGCATTCACGCCGGGTCCGCAGGCTAAACTGCTGGCTAAATCCGATGATGCTACGGAAGGCGAAGACGACTAATAAAGTCGCGGTTAATATCAAGCATCAATGTGGCAACAGCCCAAGGTCTTTGAGCCTTGGGCTACGCCACTATTTTTTTCGGAGGAGAATATCATGAAGAAATTCCTTAAATACTTCAACAACGAGTATGCTGAGCAAAATCTCAATTTTGCTTTGGCTAATCGTGATGTTGAACCGCCGCTCTACAAATTCATTCTTGACGTATTCTATTCGTTGGAGACGACTGGATACGTTAAACTCCTCGATTGGGAGCACATCACGGATGAGTCATTGATTGACCCGTCTAAGTTTATTGTGACTCGTAAGCGTCGCAGTAAGAGCAAGAAGAACAAACAATCGTTCATCGATATGGAGTATGACCGGTGCAGCCTCTTACGCATGTATTTCCGTGTGGAGGTAAAAGGTGAGATTGAATATCGCTGGGTTCCGTTACTCCTTCCGAAGATGGATGAAAACAACTTCATGACTCTGAAGAGTAAACGTGTATATCTGCTGTATCAGATGGTAGATAACTCAACGTATACTACGAAGAACTCTATCGTATTGAAGGCGATGATGCCGCTGTGTATCACTCGTTCTTCTTACGAGATTACCGATACAAATCTAGGTTCCTATACGCTTCCGACGTATAAGATTGCCATCTTCCAGCATTCGTTTAATCCATTGCTGTTCTTGGCAGTTAAGCGTGGGTTGTCGAAGTCCCTGGGTATCGGTCTGTTCAATGTTGGCGCTGTACTGCGCGTCGAAGATATCGATACGCCAGAGCGTGAAGGTTGGACGTATTTCGTCGTTCAGAATATGACGACTACGAAGAAGCTTAGAGACACGAAGGTTAAGGTTGCGGTAGTAACCAAGTTCTTCGAGTCCAATAAGTATCTCCGTGCAATGGTATCAATGACGCATGAACTCTTGAGTACATCTGCTAAGCCCGACCTTGATAAGATTGAAGATATCAACTTCTGGCTCGATGAACTCGGCTATCTCTACACCAAAGATAGAAACTCCTCTAGGGATATGGCTATCTCTACGTTGGTGTTCTGGGACCGCGTCGTTGACCGTACTACCAAACGCATCTTGAAGATGCATAAGTGGAATAAGATGTCTGTAGACCATCTGGTTGTAAACCTCATCCAGAACTTCGATGAGTACAAGCAGAAGGATAACAACGACATCAACAACAAACGCCTTCGTCTGAACGAATGCATTGGTGCTATTACGAACCAGCATATTGGACGTTCCATCAATCGTATTCTGTCGAAGGGTGATAAGGTAACTCTCGACGAGGTTGTGAATACCATCACGGTTGCACCTAACCTTATCTTGAGCTTGCTGTATAAGAGTCCGCTTATCACTTACAATGATATCGTAAATGATATGGACTTCTTCTGTGGTTACAAGTTCACTATCAAGGGCCCGAACTCTATCGGCAAGAATAGTGAACGTAAAGTCGTAGCCCGTGACCGTGGCGTACAGCTTTCCTCCATTGGTAAGATTGACGCCGACGTTTGTAGTTCGTCCTCTCCGGGTCTTGGCGGTCTGGTATCGCCGTTCGTTAAGACTTCAGGCTTGCACTTCAGTGCAGACTATGAGCCTGAGGCATCTCAGTATGAGTTCTTCAAGGAGACTGAAAAGTATCTCCCGGCTATCCACTGTAAGTATCCTGATACGTATGAAGAGTACATTCAGGAGCAGTTCGAGAAGAGTAAAGAGCTCAGAGAGTGCTGTCGGCTCAACTTCCATGGTGATAGGTTGTATGTTCGTCTGAACGATAACATCACTGGAAGAAGCTATGATGACGATGACGACTATGAATATTAAGTGAGGGGTTACTCGTAACAATGAAAGTGTATACTTCATACTACGCGATTCAGTCAGGTAACCCTCGTTCAAAATCTATCTCGCTTTACCCGCCAACGTGGTACTATGGAAAGCATTGCTCTCCATTCACTCCACCCAATGCGGCTTTTGTAGCGTACAAGAAGGGTTACATGCCTAAAGAGACATTCTTTGAGTGTGTAATGAACAAGTATCGCAAAATTTCTGATAGCGTCCTTGGACGCTTGGTACATGATGGTGACGTCTTCCTCTGCTTTGAGAAAGATGCATCTATGTGCCATCGCTCTGTATTGGCTACGTTCCTTCGAGAGAAAGGTTACGAGGTTGAAGAGCTTAAAGAGAAGTATATGAGTCAAAAAGCGATAAAGGCAGCAAAGAAAGCCGAGCTGGATAAAAACCAGCTCTCGCTTTTTGATTAATATATTATACTTTTATCATGGTAAACAGGAGGTCATGAAACATGACAGAAGAAGAATACAAAGAGTTTGACCAATTCCTTACGTCTACTAGATTTGACGTAAAGGACATTCTCGAGTCTAAGAAGCATCATAAGATGACTTTGACTCGATTGTATGAGTACATGAAGATGGGATTCGAAGAAGAGCGAGTCCGTAAACATCAGTTGTACTACTCCTTCGATGGAGAAAAGGTATACAGCATGGAAATCAGACACTTCATTGTAAATCTGATGTGCTGGTATCCTCTTATCCGTATGCACATTCAGGATAAGATCGATGAGACCTTCGTTGTCGATTGCAGTTGTATCAGTAAGAAGTTTCTCATGAACTATTTCAATACGAAAATTATTGAACCATATCGTGACGTTGTGTCCAACGAGAAGATGAATATGATTTTCGCCGATACGATTTACATGTTGAGTCGTATCTCTCTGGACTTCAATGAGATTATGGCTATTTCGATTAACGTACATATGTTTATCGACTTGGCTGAGAAGGTTCCAGAGTTTGATGAGATTATCCATATGAAACCGAAACCGGGTATGCAGCCTGTTGAGATTGAGGCTATGACCCATGATGGTATGCATCGTCTCATCTCTATTATGAAGACTATCGATAATGATATCAAACCGATTCTGAATTCTGGTGAAGGTATCAAGGATAAGCAGCTCTCAGAGTTTGCAGTTATGGGTGGTCTGAAACCGGATATCGTTGGTAATACTATTCCTACGCCTATCGACACTAACTTCATCGTCGGTGGTTTGAATAGCGTGTCTAACTTCTATATCGATAAGCAGGCAGGTCGTAAAGCTATCGTTGCTAATAAGACTCTTATGGGTAACGCTGGTTACTTCGCCGCTAAGATTATGAAGGTTACGAAGGACACGCGTCTTGATATGAGCGTAGAAGATTGCCATACGCATCATCCTGTACTCTTTGATGTTAAGGATAAAGCACATCTCCACATCATCGAGCATAGCTATTATGCGTTGCCCGAAAGTCCGTTGGAACTTCGTGTGGCACATAATGATGATGATTGGCTCATCGGTAAGAAGATTCTCCTGCGTACGCCAGCAACTTGTGGTCTCGGTAATAACCGTGTCTGCAAACATTGCTATGGTGAAATGCACAAGGTTAACGGTCAGAGAGAATTTGGTCAGGGTGGCTTTGCATCTGCAATCACCGCAAACAAATTCCAGCAGGATACGCTTTCAACTAAGCACCTGCTCACGACCAACTCCGTACCTATCAAGTTCCCAGATATCTTCCATGAAGTATTCAGCCTTGATGCTAATATCATTACCATCAAGACGGATAACATTGAAGAGCCGGAGCGTTGGACTGTAGTTATCCAGGAAGAAAGACTGGTCGACCATGACCAGGTTGAGTTCAACTCTCATACCAGCCAGTTGATTCTCCGTGATAACTTTAGTGGTGAAGAGCACATCATTGAAGAAGCCAGCGGCTCCGAAATCTATATCTATCAGGATATCATCAAGAACTTCAACCATAAGAATGGTTCTATTGAGCTTGATATTGGTAAGCTGGCTAATGGCAAGGATGACGATAATATCTCCCTTGGTATTATCATCGTTGAGAACAACGAGCTTACCAAGCCGTTGAAGAACATGCAGCAGTTGCTCGATACGAAGGGTCACTTCGGTTGCGAAACTGTAGATGAACTTGTCAATACAATGGCAGACTTGATGATTGACGCTAAGATGGGTGCATTGCTTGTACATGCTTCCATGACGCTGAAGAACATCATCCGTTGTAAGGATAACATCTATGAAGCTCCGAGGTTCTCCTCTTACATTGAGCCGGAGTATGTAATCCTGAAGATTACGGATGCATTGGTAAACAGCCCGTCCCTGACTACGGGTCTCGCTTCTCAGGAACTCCGCAAACAGTTCACTGACCCGATGACCTATCGTAAGCATGGTAAGGCTTCCACTGATATATACTTCCGCAAGAGCTTGGTATAAATCGGTGTGACAATAAGGTAACTGGTGTAAAAACCAGTTACCTTATTTATTTTGCAAAGAAAGGAAGGAATTGAATGAAATTACAGTATAGAATCAAAGACTATTTGCGTGATGTGTGGTACTTCTCGTTGTGTAAGATTGGTCTGGATAGTTTCATGCCGTCATACAACGACATCATCGCAGGTAACATGGGTTTCTGTGAACGTCTTGTTAGAAAGTTTGACCTCTCCAGACTTGAGGAGTTCAATATCAACACGATGCGGGTTACCCTTGCTGTGATGAATGCATCGGATAGAGTTCTCGAGACTCTTATCGAGAAGAAAGCACTTGTTGGATATCGTGACTATGACTTCGAGCGCGCTCTTTGCATTGCTCTCGCCTCGTCACATATCGCACCAATGCGCAGAATAGTCGAAATGCTTTTCCGAGAAGACCCAACTGGGTACTTCTATAGAAATGCCAATCTCTTCACAATGGAGATGGTCGAGTCCGCTGCTGAAAGTTCTGAACGATGGGCCCTTGATTTCATCGGGGATAATAGCCCTCGGAGTATCGAGAAGTGGAAAAAGGTATGTTCCGAACCATTGTTACAGCACGTTCGTGAAGCGAATATGGAAATGCTCAATGCCATGATCGAGTATGGCTTCGACATACATGTGGGTGGTGACGTCGCATTTGCTGTCGCTTGCCGTAGATATAATCCAGAAGTAATTCATGAGCTACTGGTTTCTGGTGCTCGTATTTCTGGCGATAACTACAGTGGCGTTCGCAAGGCTGTTGTTGGTGCGCCACATAAAGTCCTTTGGGACATCGTAAACAACTGTAAACGAGAAGACTATGAAAACATGGAATCTTCTCTCAAACACCGTCTTCTTGAACGGTTAGTTGCTAGTACGGTAGATGAATGTGAACTCGATTGGCTCACTAAAGAAATTACAGCTATTAGTTAATCTAAATCAAAATTATAGGGTGATTATCATGAGAACTAGACGTTGTGAAAATATTGCCATCTTTGCTTTAATAGCATTTGTGTTTGCATGTGGTTTGTTTGGCGTGTATAGCATTTATGCTACAAATAAGATGGTTAAGGAGAACGTTAGCAATAACGTGCATCGATACATCAAAGTTGTTAATCACGGCATCGTTGAGGCTACTAATGAAGTAGCGAAAGCTCACGAGGTCGCTAAATATAGACATTCGGTAGCGAAAGAAATACCGAGTGAAACTGTTGATATAAACGCTAATAGTCTAACTATGGATTACATGACTATGAGTAGCAGTATACCGCCTCTAATTGATCACTCAGGTGAGGATATCAAGTATGAGGTTGATGAAATATATCGGTTAACTAGATTAGTTGAGGAACAACTCGAAGGTGCGGCTAAAACACCGGACGATGTAGAATATAGACAGCGTATCACAGCGGCTAATTCTATCATCTTGAAGATTAACGAGAGAATAGACAAGCTTAATGACTTATGTGGTGATGACAAAAAGATTGACCACATAAGTAAAATAGACAGGAGTGTTTGAATTGCACTTACTTATCAAGACTAGCTTCTTGAAGGGCGTTACTACAGTCGACTTAGCCTTCATGGGTAAGTATCCGGACTGCAAAAGCGCTATGGAAGAACAAGGTAACTGGTTATTACAGAACACCAAGTTCAACAGTATGATTATGACGCGCAATATGGCAGCGGCAATTCATCATGACTTGATGTGGGGTTCTACATTCGGGGTTGCTAAATCGTCCATACCTAGCAAGGCATTGGACATAGTAACGTATTTCGACCCCAAAGAGAAAGCGGAGCGCATCGAGTTCCGTATCGTGAAATGTATGTTCGATAAACCGACTCGGTTGATTGAGCTTGTAGATAACGATACAAAGAAGTGAATAAACGGGTAGCGAAAGCTACCCGTCATTTTTTCTTTTTTTAGTGTAAAATCCGCATCTACTGTGTATATATTATTTATGTATCTAAATCAAAATCTATCTAAAAAGGGAGAATGAAGAAGATGGAAAAGTTACAGAATAGTAAGTTATTTGTTGGGTTAAATTTCGCAAGCGCGATTTTGATGTCATTCGTAATGGCATCTACAGGGCCGACTCTACATGTGTATTTCATGCAACAAGTTAACCCGCAGTTGTTAGCGTTCGTGAATATGCTCACGGTGGGTATTGCTGTAATAACGAATGGTAGCGTGAATAGCAAGAAGATGCTCAAAGCTTACCATCGTTATTTTGCGACGATTATACTCGTCGATGTCACGGCATTCATCTGTGTGTCTGTTGTAGGTGAATACCATGTTGAAGTCCGCTTCATTGGATTTGCAGTAATCAATGCAATAAGCACTGCAATCTGGGGCATCGTCCTTAAGAACATGGTTAACAATGTTTGGGATGGCGATGCGCTCACCAAGTTTAACGCCAACAGCAAAACTTGTGGGTTGATTGCAAGCTTCATCGGTGGTGGCTTGCTGATGTTCCTTGGTGATAATGGTTTCAGTGTTCATACCTGCATCATTATCCAATGTGTCGCGATGACTATTGATGGAATCAATGACTTCATCATCTATCGCGTATACAATAAGGTCAAGAGCGAACAGGATGAAGCGGTCGAAGAATAACAGTGTAGGGTGGGGAATATCTATGTTCCTCACCCTAAATTTTTTAGGAGGCAATAGTAATGAACAAGTTCAAAGAACTGAAGAGAATCCCTATTGAGTCACCATCAGACTTAGCGATTATAACATACAATGTATATAACCGCGATAAAGGTCACTCATGGTGCTTATTCACTGATGCGAACGATGTTGGGTATACTCACCCATATATCTTCGTGCACGGCACTCCGAGCGGAAAAGTCATGTGGGAAGGTAAACCGGTTGACGCTGGTGAGTTCCTGAATAACGCCATCCCGAAAAACATAGTTGGGGAGATGAAGGAAATCACCTTCATTAGCTGCTACGGCTACTTCTTCAACGAAGGTACGTGGCATGGTATCCCGGTGCGCAACATCAACCCTGAATGTCCGACGCAGTTAGCGGTCAAGGTCGAAGACCGCTGTGTCATCGTCGGGAAGGATAACGGCGGCATACCCAAAACCAGCTTCAAGCTGAACTACCAAGACCTGCAACTCAAGTGGGTGGTTAAGCCTGTAGTTGAGCTGTATCGCAAGCTTGGCATTTGCAAGAAGCCGGAAATTAAAGTGTACGGCTAAATCGACTAACCACTAATGGGGCAACTCATTAGTGGTTATTTTTTTTGAAGAGAAGAGGTATTAGAAGTGGATAAAGTTATTCTCAGACATGGATACATATCCATTCCCAACTATACAATGGGTGACTGTAGCTGGCTAGAGAACAGTCTCTCTGTATACGATGAAGTTTACCATAAACTCATACCAGTTGGGTATTATTACGACGAAGAAAAAGAAGAGTTGAGAGTTCCCGCAGGGCTTGGAGTTAATTCCGTAGCCAGAGCGCTTCATAGAGAAGCGGATGTAGATTACAAATGTGATGAAGCGAGAAAAGCCATCTTCACATTGAATATAGAGCCGAGAGACCTTACACAGAAACGCATGGTTTCTTTCTTAGCAGGTGTTGGTGAGTACCATATGAATTCCAAATACTCACAGGTTGCCGTTATTGGTGGAACGGGCGTTGGTAAAACTTACTGTTCCATCGCGGCTCTTTCTTTCCTGAGAATGGTAACGATGATTATCGTCAATAGCGACCATCTTCGTAGTCATTGGAAGGATAAGATTGTAGAATACACCGGTGCTGACAAAGCATTCATCAAAACGATTAGCGGAAGTGCTGCTATTGATAGACTTACGAATAGCAAGAAAGCGCATAGAGAAAAAGCGTACATTATCACCCATAGTACATTGGAGAGTTATGCCAATAACCATGGGTGGGATTCCATTGGAGAATTCTTCGCTAATCTTGGAATTGGTTGTGTCATCATAGATGAGGCACATAGATGTTTCGGTAACACGGTTAAAGTGCTTACTCATATCAACTCTAAGAAAATTCTCATGCTAACTGCCACGTTCAAGAGGAGTGCTTACAAGGAAGATAAAATCTTCCAAGCTTGCTTCAATAACATACCTAAGTACGTTCAGGGTGAACGTGAAGGAGAAGAAGAAAGCCAGAGGCATATAACTGGATTGATGGTTCTCTATGAGAGCAGACCATCGATGGCAGTTGAAGAAGGTCTGAGTACAATCAAGGGTCTCAGTAAGACTAAGTATGCGGACTTCTTGGTTGATAGAGACATCAAGTTCTATGAAGTGTTTGGGAGATATGCCGATTACTTCATTAACAAGATGGGAGCTAGAACGCTAGTTGTTAGCGGCTCTATCAACTCATGTGATGCATTAGCCAAATACCTTGGAGAAACTTGTAAAGGTAAAATGGTTGGTGTCTATCACTCTAAGATTAGCGCCAAAGACAAAGAGAACGTCCGCGAAAATGCCGATGTAATCGTTACGACTTACAGTTCTCTTGGTGAGGGCACAGATTTAGATAATCTCCATGCTGTTATCAACCTAGAGGCGTATAGCTCAGACATAGAGACAGTTCAATGTCCAGGACGTCTTAGAAACCTTAATGATGGTAAACCGTATTACTATATGGAAATCGTCAATGTAGGTATTAGGCGAGCCGAAAATCAGTATAAGAAACGCAAGAAAACATTCAAAAAGAACTTTGGTGCGATAAAGATTTTCGACCATAGGAAGGGCTAAGACCCGAAATGAGGTAGAGGAACATAGAGTTCTTCTACCTCTCTTTACGCCTTTAACATGGAACAACTTATTAATACTTCTAAGAAAGGTGTGACAATCGATGCTGAGATTGAAATCTGCAAAATCTGAAGCAAGAAGTGCATCGGGTTCTTACGGCGAGACTTCCCAAGCAGCGCTGTTGTCTCTGTTGCTCGCAGACAAAAATCTGCGCGGACAGTATGATACGACGCAGTCTTATTCCGCAGGCGATATCGTGTACATGGTTATCGGTGGTCGTGTTTGCATGCGCGAAGCACGTACTTCCATTGCCGCAGGTACCGCTTTCGATGAGGCTATGTGGTTTGAGCCGTCGCTGAACACGAACCCTAAAGCTACTATGTGGCAGGGTACTGTTATGCTTTACAATAAGTTTGTCATTGACGGTTGCAATGTTACCGGCACTGAGAAAACGCGTAAGCTTACGGTCAGCCGCACGGGTACTTACAATGCAAAAGCAATGTCTAAGTGCCGTATCAATGGTCGGGTTGTATGCGTAAGCGACAAGCAGACCGATGTTGCCGTTCCCGCTGGTGGCGCTGAAGAAGCCAAGTATACCGTATACGTTGGCGCTGAAAGCGATGGTTCCTTTGGAATCAAACTCGATGAGGCCGCTAAAGTTCCTGAGGGTGCTCTGGTTCTTTACGACATCACTGTTCCGGCCGGCGATGCTACGACGGATACTGCTAAGTGCACGTTTACTGATAGACGCCGCATTGAGCCTAACTACTCCATGGTTTACACTCAGAAACCGTACTCTGTAGTTAGCCTGGCAGAATCCATTCCGAATTCTCCGGATTACAACGTCACTTGCACCATTGAAGATGCATCCGACGTTGACGCTGTTGGTAACGTCCGTGTGTATGACAAGACGGCTAATGGTTTCAAGGTAACTACTTCTGGTAGTGCCGACAATGTACGAATCCGTTGGACGCTCATCGACCCGACTGCTAATCAGTAACACTATACGAAAGGATATGAATTGATATGAATATCAAGACTATCGGGAATGGTGGAACTGTAGACGTAGAGGTCAATGGCAGAACCATCAAACTTTCCCTCGGATTCAGTGAGCTGGAAATCGAAGTTCCTGAAATCGTTCAGTATAGCACTGAAGTGATTGATGTTTATGTGAACGAGCCGGCTCGCCTCACTCTGGAAAAGAGTGTTTTCCACGCTGCAACTATCACGATTCCTCCTTCCCGCACTAAGACGGTCGAGAGCGAAGTTGAAGTTCAGCGTCCTGTTGTCGTCGAGAAGAAAGCCGACGAAACGGCTAAAACTAACGACAAGAAGTCCGATAAGAAGGACAACAAATCTGCCGACTCCACAGGAGGGGCAGTTGCCGAAGAGCAGACGACCGAAATCGTCTATGAAACCGTCAAAGAAAAGGTTTACCGTCAGGAACTCGTTCCTGTTGGGATGGACCGCGTAGAGGTTACTCTCTGGGCAATCTAACCTGTATACTTTACACGTAAAGGTATACACAAATAACTGGAGGTAATCGTAATTTTAATAAATTGCGGTTCCTCCAGTTTTCATCAAAATTTTATTCGTGAGGTGCGCGAACTGAATTTGATATTAGTTATTATATAAATAAATGCGTTAATGGTAGATGGTCAAAAGGCCATCTACCAAATTATCTTTTTTTACGCTAAAACCCACGTTTATATAATGATAGAGTCGATTCCGCCGACTCTATAGAGTCAATTCTATTTGTAAAGGAGAAGAAACAATGGAGTTTTCTTTCAAAGATACCTATCGTGCGGCGATAGAGTTTCTATCCGATGGGGCGAATACTGTCATGTATGACGAGTATGGTAACCCCAATATTATGGTGTGCGTACCGAAGTATACCCTTGAGATGATAAGATTGAGTGGTGGAACGCATACCGCATTCCTCTGTGAAGGAAAGGAAGTAAACGAGTTCTGGATAAGTAAATATTCGAATTCATTAGGGAACGGTGGTGTTCCTGTTTCTATACCTGATGCCAACCCGATTTCTATGACATCCATGAATAAAGCACGCACTGGTTGTCTTAAGAAAGGTCGCGGTTGGCACCAAATGACCGTTTATGAGTATGGCGCTATAGTTCAGTTAGAACATGAACGCGGCGGTGGGTTCTATGGGCGTTACTACGGTTCGAACGCTGGCAAAGATAGCGTTGCATATCCAAGCACCGAAATCGAAGCCGAGAATGACAGTGATCGTGACGTCCATCGCTCTGGTACTGGTGATGATTCATGGGGTTATGAAGGTGCTCATGGTGTGTTCGATTTAGTCGGTAACACTCATGAATTATGCGATGGTATGCGAGTAGCATCGAAAACTGGTGCCATAGAATTTTTCGGTGATGGTAAACAGGGTTCGTTTGCAAATAATTTTTTGAGTGCTAAATATGTTAATTCGTGGTGGGCATATGATATTACGGGTGGTAACATATACGTCGACAATCAAGATGTTGATATGGTAAACCCAGATGTTACTGTTGATACCTTCAAAGTTGTAAAATTTAGCGACCTTCAACCACCAACCATACTTAACGGTGATAAAGATTCCGATAAAGCTTTAGATATGAGGTTCCTACAGTCTCTTGTATTGTTTCCAAAAACCGATAGTGGTGTGTGCAACCCGTTTATACTAACCCTACAGATAATATTGCTGATATTCGCTATGGTAAACAGGCGAATGAGTATTACTATCTTTGCTGAGGTGGACGTGCTGCAAATAAAGGACCGATGTGCGCTGGTGGATTTACATTAATCATCGATAAAACGCTCGATGAAATGTTCGTAGCATCTCCCCGTGCAGTATATATTGATATCTAATTTAATCTCATTGGAGGAGTTTAATAATGGAGTTTTCATTTAAGGATACTCTTCGTACGGCTGTAGAAATTGCAACAGACGGTAAAAACACCGTTATGTATGACGAGTATGATAATCCTAACATGATGGTTTGTATACCAGTATATGACAAATCCGCTCTTGGTCTTAGTAATGGTACACATCCAGCATTTATTCTTGATGATGATACCGAGGTTCGAGAAATTTGGGTCAGTAAATATATGAATGTTATTGGAAATGGTGGCGTCGGGATATCTATCCCACGTGTTGTCCCGTCAAAATTAACATTCAAAGATGCGAAAACCGCGTGCGCTAAAAAAGGTCGTGGTTGGCACCTGATAACAAACATCGAATGGTCTGCTATCGCATCGAACGTTGCTAAACGTGGCCTATCACCAAGAGAAGCCAAATGGGATGGGTGTCAGACTACAACCCGCGCATGCTTACATCGTACAGAAGAGGGTGAATTTACGACAGGTGCGCATGTAGCTGGTGGAGCTCTTAACCATGATGGTAAAATGGAAGGCATTTGTGATATGCAAGGTCTATACCGAGAACATGTTGACGGTATTTATGTATCGGACGGGAAAAAACGACAAATATACGTTCATGGTAACGGTAAAGTCCCACAGAATAGATTCCGCGATAACAAATACTATGCTACAGGTTGGTGTTACGATTGGTCGTCTGGTACAAACTATCTTGGGCTTGATGACCTCGATACTGTTTATCACGAAGGTAATAATGCCGAAATGAAATATGTCCAGCTTAAGTCATTTTATAATCATATGGACGGTAAACCGTTTCCTGAAGAAATGATATTACACAATGTCTGTCCATATAAAGGATATTCAGGCAAAGCATATGCTGAGTTATCCATTTGGAATGATGCTAAAACCAAACTTGGTGTGTTTCGAGGGTTTGCTACAGCCGCTAATGCATGCCCTGACATTTTAGACCTTTCAGTTAAGAGCTTTATTGAAGGCCCCAGCGCAGACCTCGGTGGTTTTAGAGCGGTATATATCGATTATTAATCAAGGAGATATTACAATATGGAATTTTCATTCAAAGACCTTCTGCGTAATATCGTAGAAACGGATTCTAACGGGAAAAACACCGTGATTTACGATGACCATGGTAACCCGAATGTTATGGTACGAATTCCGAAGTTCAATATGGATTCGTGGGGAATAGATGGGTTGTCCGGAGTACACCCAGCGTTCATAGTACATGGGCGCGAAATACCAGAAATATACATCAGCAAATATAACTGCACGACTGAAGCCGCTGGTGGGGTATACAGCTCGTTTCATAATGCTACACCGACCGCAGATTTCGGAAGGTGGCGTGATGCATATGATAATATTTGTCGTAAGGGTAGGGGATGGCACATGTTAACTCTTGCTGAGCATTCTGCGGTGTCAATGCAGGCGGCCATGCGAGATAACAAAGTATCGAAGTTTGGTATATCGCCAACTAAAAAACTTGCTGGGGGTCCGTTATATGGAGCGGACCAGTCTAATGGAAATTCGGATACCGACCAAGTACCATACCCACGGTATGCATCAACTGGATATAACCATGATGGTACTAGAAATGGTATAACTCTTTTCGGCGGTTGTTTATGGGACGCGTTATCTGGTGTGAAAACTATAAATGGTAAACTGTATGTTCATGGTGAAGATGGTACAGCAATGAACAATTTTGATAGCCCCGATGTTAAAGGTGAAGGTGGTAAAGGTTGGTTAGATACCGGTATCTGGGTTAACAACGTAAACGGCGTAGCAACATATGCTAAATCATATAACAATGTGGCTCAGCCAGCACCCGGTGATGGAACAAATTCGTTCATTGGGCGATTAATTACCGCGTTTAATGCTATGGGTGGCCAGAATATACCACCATCATATTTCAAACCTCTCGGTTTGCAGTATACAAGTCTGATGGTCGGTCATGAATTTGGCTTAAAAGCGACGGCTTGTGGACAATACGAGATGTTTAACGTCGGTGAAGTGCATGCTGTTAAAGGTGGTAGTTATGGTAGTGGTTCCGGCGACGCCAAATCAGCCGAAACCTCGCTGTTTACAATCGCATTCATGCATACTGAAACAGCTGTAGCTGTTACTTCATGGTCGTGCGGTGTTAGAGTTGCATATATACCATATTAAGGAGGTCATTCTATGGAATTCAATATCAAAGACCAATATCGCATGATGATAGAATGTGCGACAGATGGTCAGAATACAGTGATGTATGATGAATTTGGAAACCCAAACATTATGGTTTGGGTTTGTAAAGACACATATGAGAACGTTTGTAATCGTGGTGATGCTGAAACTGCAAAAAAGACAGGACCATTACCGGCATTTATAACAGAGGGGAAAGAAATCGATGGTTTCTGGATTAGTAAATACAGTAACTGTCGAGGTAGCGGCGGAGTACCTGTATCTTTCCCTGATACATTTCCATATACGGGATGGAATTTCACAGAGGCTAAAAACCTTTGTCGTAAAAAAGGTAAAGGTTGGCATATTATGACCAACTTTGAATATATGGCGATCGTATGTAACCATTTTAACCGCGCGCAAGAAGGACCATGGTCCGGTAATAATGTCGGTGATACTACCACCAGCACTTCGTGTATAGTTACAGGTATCAGCAATAAAGCTGGTATTATTAAAAGCGGGTCTGGCGGTATTGTTACGACGCACGATTTTTCCACTGCTGGAATATATGATCTGTTCGGTAACACATGGGAATTTTGTGATGGTTGGAAGCAGGACACAAAGACTGGCAACGTTTGGTCCCATGGTCAATCAATGGATGAATTGATGAATTTGCCGTTCAGTGATAAGTATGTTATGTCCCCATTCCAGTTCAACTGTCTTAGTAATGACGCAAAACAGTTGTGTATTGATGATAGTGACGATGATCCTCATATTCCTACCACCAATACTGGGTTCACAATGTATCAAGTGCCGTTATCGGTGGTTAAACTTAATAGCGGTGACTTTGGAGCTAGTAAAGATGTACGCAAGTATGAAGCTATCGCTATGGGTATTATCCCACCTGATGCTGATACTACAACAATCGATAACTGGGATATAAAGAACGTTAAACCTATCTGTAAATTCGCGTTAAACTCTAAAGTTAAAGCTGGCGAAGAGTACGTACGTATTATCCGTGGCGGGGACACTAATCTAGGAGCTCATCCACTTACATACGATTCGTTATACCGCGATAGCGATCATTATACATGCATTAGTTGTCGATCGGTATATATTGGTGAAGTGTGAGGGAGGGTTACTAATATGGACTTTTCGTTTAGAGATAATCTGCGTGCGTTCATAGAACAGCGTAGTGATGGTAGAAATACCGTAATGTATGATAAGTACGGCAATCCAAATGTTATGGTTTGTATACCAAAATGGAACTTGAGAGATATTGGAATAGATAAGGATGGTCCCCATCCCGGTTTCGTTATCAATGGTAAAGAAGTTGATGAAATTTATGTGAGCAAATTTGTTGCCACTCGCGGCGAAAGTGGCAGCCCTGCTCACATGCCAGGTTGTATACCGTGGACGAATATAGCGTTCGATGATGCTAAATCGCGTTGTGCCAACATGGGTGAAGGGTGGCATCTCATGACCAACGCCGAATGGGCTGCCATATCATTAATCACCATTTGTAGCGATAGAGCTACTGGTTGTGGCAAGTTCGATGCGTTCACCAAGAAATCTCCCGGAAGAACTTATAGGTGTGTACCAGACGGCACTCTACTTACAGGATGCTTCCCGCATGGTGGTAACCACGATAGAACCGAGTGTGGTATATCCGATATGGTTGGCATGATAGATCAATATGTCGATGGTATTCTCATAACCGATGGTATAAAGATGAGAATAAATCTTGCCGGCACAGACCTCAATAACATGATGAGCATAAGCGATACAATGTTTGATACCAAATGTGGGTTTGACAGCTTCCCCGCGTATTCTATTGCTATAGATTCAATAACGCCGGTAGCCGATGAAAAGTTTGCCAATTCTAATAACCCTAGTGTTGTTAACACAATGCAATCCGTCCCTGTATACAAAGTTGATACACCATGTCCCAAGTCACCCTTTATATGGGCCGATATCATGGGCCTCTCAACATTCAATAAATTATTTGGTACCAGTGGTTCTTACGCCCATGTGAAATTCACTGACGATAAAAATGATAGGGTTGTCGCTCGTGGTGGCACGCGATTAGCAGCGAAAGCTGGTCTTCTCGATTATAACGTTAGTGTTCGTCGAGATGAGTGCTCACCATACATTGGTTTCCGTGCCGCGTATGTGCCCAGTTTATAAAGGAGGAAACTATGGAGTTTTCAATACGAGATACACTACGATTAGCTATCGAAACTGCTAGTGGTGGAGAGAACACAATTATGTATGATAACCAAGGTAATCCGAATGTAATGGTGCGTCTTGCCAAATACAACGCATCGTTAATCGACAGTAAATTTACAGGGGTTCATCCCGCATTTGTACTGGATGATGATATTACAGTCGGTGAAATCTGGGTATCGAAATATAAGAACACTCTCGGGTCGGGTAATGTACCTGTGAGTATCCAGGGCACCATACCAGCGAGAGTTTCATTCGCTGACGCTAAAGCGCTATGTAAGAAGAAAGGTAGAGGTTGGCATTTGATGACCAACCTGGAATATATGGCGCTAACTTCAGTGCCGCTGTTCCAACAAGTTAAGCAGCACACTGTTTCAGAATTTAGTGCTAATGCTGTCAGAGCTACTACCATAAAAGATGGTGGTGGAAATGAGCGTGTCGGCGGACGCACATCGGCATCAAACATTGGTATGTCGGTAAACGGTGTGTCCGATATAGGTTGTATCGGCCCAGAGTTTGCTGATGGCTTATATGTTGGCAATGGCAAACACACATGTTTTTATTACCATGGTAATGGTAAACAAACACAGAACCGTATACTCGATGATAAGTATATGAGCTCTAATTTCACAGCTGATGCACCTGAAACTGATGCTGTTAATATTTATATTGATACCGATGACGCAGGTTATTTGAACACGTCACGTTACGAAAAACGTGAGTCGCCTCTGTATAATCCGATAGTAACATTTTCGAATGTATCTATCACAACGCTTCCAGCAGAAAAAGTTGTTATTCCACAAGACTTAATCTTACACGGTGTATGTGCATCCAGAATAACACCGTCTTCATCGATGATTTCGGTATATGCAACAAATAACACAAGCGTTAAACGTGTTGCAACGCGTGGATATTCGAAGACACACAACTTATCACAGCCAGCAACGGCTACGGACATACAAGACATCGATTTTGTCAGTCTTGCAACCGACACGGATTCAAAATACTTTAACTATTTCCGTGCCGTCTACATCGATTACTAAATCACTAATATGAGAAGACCATTATGGGTCTTCTCATTTTGCCGCCTTATTCACATTCGACAATTATATAAATCAAAATATGATAGGAGAGAAATTGTTATGGAATTCTCAATAACAGATACCCTTAGACAATCAATAGAAGTCTTAAGTGGTGGAAAGAATACCGTCATGTATGACGCGCAGGGAAATCCCAACATCATGGTATGTGTACCTAAATTCGATGGCTCAGTTGTCGGATTGAGTGCTGGGACACACCCTGCTTTTATTATCGATGAAGATCACAATGAAGTCAATGAAATCTGGGTTGGCAAGTATGTGGCCACTCGTGGAAACAATGGTGGTTGTTCGGTATGGCACGGATTGCCAACGTTTTCACAAACGACACCCGATGAAGGAAGAGAGATGTGTCGTAAGAAGGGTAAAGGTTGGCATATGATGAGCAATCTCGAATGGTCTGCGGTTGCATTATCTTCTTGGGTTAATGGACATAACAGGCCTGGTATATATGGGCGTCATAGGAAGGTTTTTTATAAGGATAAAGACGCGTACGACTATTTCTTTGCCCCTAGTATTCGCAGTGATGACATGAATTTCTCTTCGGATGGGACTCCAAATGGAATATTCCATATGAACGGACTTATACGTCAGTTTGTTGATGGCATTTATGTCAGTAAAGACAATCGTATTTACTATTGGGGTGATTCCGAAAACTATCCGATAAACTGCTTTGATAATGAGCACTATGTTGATACTGGTATCGAGTTCGATAAAGACCCAGGACTACCGATGCATATAGATAACGACCACGTTCGTGGTGAAAAATTATTGGATAATGTGACCAAGTTTATCGATATGCGTGTCTCTGGACATCTCGATGCTAAAATGAAAGACGCTGTTGAGAAATTACTACTTGTACCAACAAGCACGATGAAAGCAAGCGGTAATCCTCCAACCGGTGAAGTTTCGGTAGAAGATATATACTCTGAAGGTAGATACACCATTGTACGATGCTACGATAGCGGATGTTATGGATCTGCTGGTACCATGAATGGTGCATCAGATATGTTCACTTATTGGGTGAGCCCATTCGAACAAGAGAGGTACAGAAACTATCGCGATATGAGTTTCCGTCCAGTATACATATCGAAATAATTGAGGTGATAATATGGAATTTTCAATAAAAGATGAGTTACGCGCTGCTGTCGAACTTAACTCGAATGGTAAGGAAACGGTAATCTATGATGTATATGGAAATCCGAATATCATGGTTCGTTTCGATGCGTATAACGAGAAATTCGTTGGGTTGGCAGAAGACAAAATTCATCCAGCATTCATTATCGATAACAAAGGTACAACTGTTAGTGAAATTTGGGTAAGTAAATACATTAATGCACAGGGTAGCAATGATGTCGCTATTAGCTGGCATGGTACTAGACCATGGAGTTATTGTGGGTTCGAAGGTGCAGTTACCGCTTCCGAAAAGAAAGGTAAAGGATGGCACTTAATGACCAACCTCGAGTGGTCAGCTATCGCTCTCTGGAGCTGGAAGATGGGTCATAGCAAGCAAGGCTTCAACCATGATAACAAAGCCGCTCTTACAAGCCGTCACATATTCCGTGATGAAAAATCACCAAGTGGTGACGTGCATAGTTGGTATACCGCATACAATGAACCCGGTGACCCTTCACAATCTCACGATGGTTCAATCTATGGAATCTTTGACATGAATGGTAACTATCGCCAGTATGTTGATGGTGTCCGAGTCGGCCCGGGTTTTGAGAGAATACACTATTGGGGTAATCCTGAAACGGACGAGATAACCAACTGTTTTGAAGAAAAGACGTATATTTGTAACGATATCGTTTATGATGCTTTTAACCAGTTAGATGGTAATACGGGGAGAGACCCTAGAGTTAAAAAGCAAGGTGGTGATGAGAAGAATCTCATTATCGATTTCAGATTCAGAGACTTGGTCATTAGGCACTCTGCGCCGGACGACAATGTTAACCCTGGAGTCCCAGAGAAATACGATAACCGACTTCGTGAACTGTTATTGGCACCGCTTCCTGCGATGGGTGAAGAAGTTACTGGTGGCGTCGCATATGATACGATTATAGACAATGATGATGTTCGTGTCATCGATAGAGGGACTGACATGAAAGATAAATTCGGCGATGCTGATATGTTCAATATGCGAGCGAATACACGTCTTGAAATATATAGCAGCGCGGCGTTTCGTTCCGTCTATATATCTAAGAAATGAGGTGATTAGAGAATGGAATTTTCAGTAAAAGATTCGTTGCGTTATTCTATAGAGAGCGCTTCTGGTGGTAGAAACACGGTAATGTACGATGATTATGGAAATCCTAATATTATGGTATGTATCCCCTCGTTTGACGCTAAGCTCTTAGGGTTAACGGCAGGCACACATCCAGCGTTCAGAATATCTGAAGATAAAGAAGTTAATGAAATTTGGGTCAGCAAATATATATGCACACCTGGCGAAATGGGTGTTCCTGCTAGTACGAACCCTAGCGAGAACTTGTTCTATGATTTAACAGCGAGATCGTCGTATAGAGCTGACATACCAACAGCTATTGAGAAAATTAAGCGCAAAGGTAAAGGTTGGCACTTGATGACCAATGTTGAGTATTGTGCTGTATTCCAACAGAGTGCTTGCGATGGCGTGTTAGCTCAATTCAAAAACGAGAGCGATCGTGCATTGATGAGTCTCGAAGGTCTCTCTCATGATGGAACACCATTTGGCGTTATTGCCAACAAATTGGCTGAATTGGTTGATGGATTCACAATGCGTTATCGCGACACGATTTATACATGGATGGATTCCAATAAGAACCTCATTAATGATTTCATTAACCGGAAGTTCGTTAATACAGGCATCCAATTAGACGGTTCGAAAGCGACTTACCCATCTATTCATTATTACGACGTCACGACCGCCCAAGGAACTATGGATACCCCAGTAGCGTTAATGTCAAAAGTGCAACCATTGTCTGGTCACGCATCTACATGGTGTATTAATACCATCAAGTTGCTCGGGTTAGCAAATGTTAGCCCTAACGATGTCTGTGGATTTGGTTGTGTGCACCGCACGACTAATACTGCGGATGATGAAAATATCGTAATGCAACGTAATGCTAACTGGGGAAACACCATGGACTTCGGTTACACCGCTCCAATGATGGGCTCCCCATTATCATATACCATAACTTCCAAATTTAATGTTGGGAGTTACAGAGCGGTATATGTAAATCTCGACTAAAGAAAATTATGCAGTAGAGGATTAATTTCCTCTACTGCGTTTTCGTCTTTTTTTTACGCTTTCTGGGACGTTCTTTTAATTTGGTTATATTAAAAGGAGGAGAATTATGGAGTTCTCAATGAAAGACAGTTACCGCAATATGGTCGAAGCGGCCTCTGGTGGTAAAAATACTGTCATGTACGATGATTATGGAAATCCTAATATTATGGTGTGTATTGATAAATATAACATGCGGGATATTGGTATAGCTCGTGATGGCGTTATGCCAGCGTTCGACATTGGTAACGGTCGAATTGTTAACGAGATATGGGTTAGTAAATATCCAAATATGAAAGGCGTATCTGGTTTACCAGCAAGTATGTGTTTACCGTCAAAAACTAACAAAGCACGACCATATTGTAGTGCAACAAAACCTGATGCAATCGAGATGTGTAAAGTTAAAGGTAAGGGTTGGCATTTAATGACTAACCCAGAGTGGTGTGCAATATGGTTGAAGGCTCAATATAATGGCACATTGCCGCATAGGTCAGCCAGTGAAATACATGTCAGTATAGAATCATCCCGCGAATGTATGGAAGAACCATACAGTATGGTCGATGGAGTTTTGTGGGCTTTAGATTGGGAATTATGTGACGGGTTAGAATTGCGTGGTGACCCAGGGTTGGGTGATTGGATATATTGGTTTGGAGAAGAAACCAAACCCGATAACAATTTCATTGATGGGAAATATGCATTCACACGTCTTAGAATCGATTCTTCCGGCCCAGAATATGACAAAGAAGAATATTACAAAGGGCATTTTTATCGAAAAGATGAAACCGCTAATGACCCGCGTTGTGGCGGTGATACATATAGACCGCTCAGTGAGTTTCACTTTATCGTACGGCAGGATTCGAACCCCGCCGATAAACCGAACTTAGAAGCTGAAGGTCTCATACCGTTGCCAAAAGCTACCGAAAAATACTCACAGTTGGGTTTCAAATGGACAGAAAAGGGAGATCGATTAGGAACTGTACGCGGTGGGGTTTGGAGTGATAGGCCAACGACACCACTATCCATTGCGATGGATGTTAACGATAATACATATTGGCGGTTATTCCGTTCCGTGTATATCTCATATTAAATCCACAAAAAAAAGTAGAGAGAACCTAATGGTTCTCTCTACTTTCGTCTTTTTCTAAAACAACTTGCATGTGTTGAATTTTATTACGCAATCACCAAAGTACGTTTTTTTTTTTGCAATATCACGAAATAATAGGTTACAAAATAACTCTTATAAGAAAAGGAGATTTTATATCATGGAATTTTCAATGAAAGATTCATTAAGAACCAGTGTTGAAATCGCTTCTGGTGGTAGAAACACTGTCCTGTATGATAATTATGGAAATCCATCCATAATGGTCATTATTCCGAAATTTAAGAAAGAGAGCATAGACCCGGCTCTGGGAACAGGGACACATGAGGCGTTCATTGTTCACGGACGTGAAGTTCCCGAAATATTCTATCCGAAATACACAAATATTATTTTGGATGGTGGATGCGCATGTTCTATACCTGGCGTCGACCCAAAAGTCGAAATAAACTTCGACGATGCCAGAAATGCCTGTGTTAAGAAGGGCAAAGGTTGGCATATGACGAGCAACGCTGAATGGGCGGCAATCGCGTTGTGGAGTTTCAAGAACGACACAGTGCCACATGGAAACAACAATTATGGTGTTGATATATCTAATCCACACGAAACCGGAGTGGACGCCGGTAATACATACGACCAAGGGCGAATCGCTAGAGTAAAAACCGGCTCTGGACCCGTAACGTGGTCACATGACCATACTGCTGACGGTGTATACGACATGAATGGTAATGTGTATGATTGGATTAGCGGTATGAAGCTGATTAACGGTAAAATTTATGTCGTGGGAGAAGACGGTGTCCCCATGAATAACTTCGATACCATGGAAAGCGAGAACGTTGCTGACGCAGGGTGGATAGCTAGTGGTATCACTTATAACTATGACTCGAAATTATTCGATGAAGTCTCAGGTACATTCCCTGCATGGATGAAATCGTTGGCGATGGCACCATACAAAGCTACAGGTTCAGGTGATCGTGTGTGGGTAAACACATCAGGTGAAAGAATACCACTTCGTGGTGGGGGTTGGGGCGACCAGGCCAACGCCGGTCTGTTCGACCTGAACCTGCACAACCCACGCTCGCTCGTGTATTGGTATGTGGGTTTCCGCGCAGCTTATATTCCGGTGTAAACTGGTCTCTGCAAATCTGTGTTCTGCCGGGTCGCACGGTAGTGCGACCCCCCCCAAAAAAAAAATATATAAAGGAGATTTTATATCATGGAATTTTCAATGAAAGACTCGTTGCGCGCAAGTGTTGAACTCGCAAGCGGTGGTAAAAACACGGTACTTTATGATGATTATGGGAATCCGTCCGTAATGGTTATTATTCCAAAATTTAAGAAGGAAAATATAGACCCGGCTCTGGGAACAGGGACACATGAGGCGTTCATTGTTCACGGACGTGAAGTTCCCGAAATATTCTATCCGAAATACACAAATATTATTTTGGATGGTGGATGCGCTTGCTCTTTGCCGGGAGTTGATCCAAAAGTGGAGATAAACTTCGATGATGCTAGGAATGCCTGTGTTAAAAAAGGCAAAGGGTGGCATATGACGAGTAATGCGGAATGGGCCGCCGTTGCTCTGTGGAGTTTCAAGAACGGCACTGTTCCCCATGGAAACAATAATTATGGCGTTGATATATCATATCCTCATGAAACTGGCGTTGATGCTGGCAATACATACGACCAAGGGCGAATCGCTAGAGTAAAAACTGGCTCTGGTCCCGTAACGTGGTCGCATGACCACACCCTCTATGGCGTGTATGACATGAATGGTAATGTGTGGGATTGGATTAGTGGTATGAAGCTGATTAACGGTAAAATCTATGTCGTGGGAGAAGACGGTGTTCCTATGAATAACTTCGATACCACGGAAAGCGAGAACGTCGCCGGTGCAGGTTGGATCGCCAGCGGCATTAATTATAGTCAAAAAGCATTCGATGATATATCTGGTACATTTCCAGCATGGATGAAATCTTTAGCGATGGCTCCATATAAAGCTACGGGTTCTGGAGACTATGTTTGGGTAAGCACCGAAGGTGAAAGAATACCCGCTTCGTGGTGGGGATTGGGGCCCGGGCCAACGCCGGTCTGTTCCGCCTGAACCTGAACAACCCACGCTCGATCGTGCATTGGACTGTGGGTTTCCGCGCAGCTTATATTCCAGTGTAAACTGGTCTCTGTAAATCTGTGTTCTGTCGGGTCGCACGGGAGTGCGACCCTAAAATTTTCTAAATACATGACGCAAGGAATGAAGTTTATATGAATAATAAAATAACAACTAAACGCAATAATATCGTGGATGAAGAATTCAAAATGAATATCATTCACAAAACATATCATATGATGAAAGAATTGTATCTGGCGGTTCAGCAATATCCTAAGAGTGAAAAGTATGCTATTGGACAAGAGACAAAGTATATAGCCTCAATGTTATTGCAGTTTCTGGTTAAAGCTAAAAAGCGAACCAATAAAAAGACTATTTTACAAGACGCTGACGCGTCACTGGAATTGCTGCGTCTATATGTTAGACTAGGAAACGAGTTGAAATATTTAGATAATGCCAGATATGAGAGTATTTCGCGGTTGAATATTGAAATCGGTAAAATGATTGGTGGTTGGCTAAAAGAAATTTGCACCAACTAACAATATTTACTGAAAGTAAATGTTTGCCACCGGGGAATTACCAAGAAGGCAATAACCACTTCGTGGTGGGAATTGGGACAACCAGGCCAACGCCGGTCTGTTCAACCTGAACCTGAACAACCCACGCTCGATCGTGAATTGGAATGTGGGTTTCCGCGCAGCTTAACCCTGATGTCAGTAGTTTTACACTTAAGGGTGTGATTCCAGTACGGAGGGATAAGGGGTAGTTTTCCATAACTCACGAGGATTTCTGCGCGTGAGTTAAAAAATACAATAGCGTTACGGTAGTTAGTAAACTTTATTTAGAGTCGAAAGGTGCTTAGTAACATAAACACAAAGGAGTAATTATACCAATGAAACGCACTAAGAATATTTACGATAAAATTTGCACATTTGATAATATAAAACTAGCGTATAATTACGCCAAACGAGGTAAACAACATCGTAGAGATGTTGTTATTTTTTCGTCAAATCTCGAGGAGAACCTCCTTGATATTCAAAGTGACTTAATGAATCTAACATATGAAATTGGTAAATATCGTACATTCTTTGTTAACGACCCAAAGAAACGCTTAGTCATGGCATTACCGTTTAGAGATAGAGTTGTACAATGGGCTATATATTTGCAGGTAAATCCTATTCTTGACCGTCGATATATAAATACAAGTTATGCTTGTCGTATTGGTGGTGGAATGCAGAGAGCGGCTAAACAACTCCAACGATATATGCGAGTTCAACAGGGTAAATGTTTTGTATTGAAAATGGACGTTAGCAAATACTTCTATCGCGTAAACCACGATACAATGGTCGATATAATCCGACGGATATTTAATGATGATAGACTCTGTTGGTTATTGGAGAAGATAATCCGTGGAGACGAAAAATTTGGTATTCAATTAGATGATTACAATTTTGATGGTGAGCGTGTAACTGGTGTTGGTATGCCAATAGGCAATTTAACTAGCCAGATGTTTGCCAATATGTATCTCAACGAATTGGATCAATTCTGTAAACATAAACTATCGGCGAAATATTATGTTAGATATATGGATGATGTTTGCATCGTTAGTGATAGCAAACGTGAATTAAGAAATATATGGGTTTTATCGGAAGCCTTTCTTAATCATAAACTAAAACTAAAATTGAATAATAAGACAATGATACGCGGCGTTAATCAAGGTGTAGATTTTTGCGGTTTCAGGATATGGGTAGACCATATACGATTACGGAAGAAGACCGCTCTAAAAATGAAGCACCGATTGAAATATTTACGGAAGAAATATTCTGAAGGTTTTGTGGAACTAATAACGCTCAAATGCTCATTGTTTTCATATATCGGTCAACTTAAACACTGTGATGGTTACATGTTAACCAGAAGTATATTATCGAAAATATGTTTGGAATAAAAATGGTACAGAAGACATATGAAACGTCTTCTGTACCATTTTCGACGTTTATAATAAACCTCAAAAACAAAAAAAAACGGAGGTTTAGCTTCGATGGACTTTTTCATGATTGACTCTTACCGCCAAGAGATTGAAATAAAATCTGGTGGTAGAAATACTGTCATCTATGATGACTACGGAAACCCCAACATCATGGTTTGTTTACCGAGACGCAATTTCGAAGATTATGGGTTTGAAAACACGACTGGTATCTTTCCGGCATTTGATGTTGAGGGTAAAGAAGTTAGTGAGATTTGGATTAGCAAATATCCGAATACCATATCAAATGGTGGTGTCCCATGTTCTCTCCCTGACACTTGGAGAACGATTATGAAATCGCCGAAAGAAATCAAAGAAAAGTGTTTGAAGAAAGGTTTGGGTTGGCACCAGTTAACAAATCTGGAATATATGGCTATAACCTTTGGCGTTATTCATGCCCGAGTCGTAGGCGGATTGGGATACGAGAAAGATATAAATAGCGAAATGCCTCCCGAGTTAAGCAGTGACCCGGATAAACGATTTGATAGAAACGGTTCTGGGCCACGAGGTTATTACACGTTTGACTATAACGGTATCTATGAATTATATGGTGGTTCGAGAGAATTTGTTGATGGTTTACGGCTATCACCAAATTTCGTCGCGACATTTGTTCACGGTGTTGATGACCACACCCCAATGAATCGCCCATTTTCAGATAAATATGTTTGGACCGGTTACGAATACGATATAAACGGGCCCCAAATAGAACTCGATCGCGTCGACGGTTGTGGGTATGGCTCTATGAAGGGTATAAAATATCTGGAACTCGCAACTGCTACTGGAGATATCGAGAAAGGCGTGTGGCAAAATAATCCTGAAGAGATAGAATTGTTGGGCGCTCAAGGCTTGTGGAAAATACCGAATATGAAAAATATTCCGGGTGAGAACAAACTCGAGTTGAGCATCGACTATGGTTACCCATTCAAGGATTACAACGAATATCTGGCCCATGCTAAAGTTGCGGATCTATCAACAATGTGTGTTGCTGAACGCGGTGGATGGTATAACGAGACAACTAAACAGGGTGAAATGTTGGGTATGCTCTCCGCATCGTTCACTCATCCTATCGATTATAACAACCAACCATATGCTGGTGCTGCTAGAGCATGTTATGTAACATACACCGGAAAATATAAAGACTAGGAGGTGAAAATAGGTGGAATTTACTATAAAAGACAACCTACGTTTCTTGGTAGAAACACAGTCTAACTACACGAATACCGTGATGTATGATGATTATGGAAATCCTAACATCATGGTACGTTTGGACAAGATAACGTACGATGATGTTGATTTTGGTCATTTCAGAGATGATCATCAAGGATACGTTCATGGTGCATTCAAATTAGAAGACGGGAAAGAAGTTAATGAAATTTGGGTATCCAAATACATCAACTCTTACGGTAATGGTGGAGTACCCATCTCTATACCGAACGCTTTACCAATGGTGGATAAATCTGCTGTTACTGCCAGAGAGGTGTCGTTCAAAAAAGGTAGAGGTTGGCATATGATGACCAACGTTGAATGGACGGCGATTATGTTCTATTGCTTTGCTATGGACTTATGGCCTCATATAAGCCCGACGGGTGGACTGAATTCGATATCTCCATATAACAAAGTTAAAGAAGGTCCTGGCGACGTTATATGGCCATATGCTGGTAACTGTACGATGTGGTCTTCACATACTCAATCCGTTGAAGGCATATACGATTTGGTAGGTGCTTTATGGCAATGGGTTGATGGTTTCAAGATGGACAAATTTGGTCAGGGTGGTCTGCGATTCTTTGGTGAAGATGGTATCCCAATGAATCTCTTTACTTCCAACAAGTATACCACATACGGCCTCATGCATTTCGATACACCGGCTGAAGGAACAAGTGATACCCATTGGTTTATTGATGTAGATGATGGGTATGGTGGTAAGAGTATAAATGGCACATATGACGATTATCAACAAGTGAGGTCTTCTGTATGGAAATCATCATATCCACAGTATGGGTATTCGGACGAAGATAAAACTCATCGCGTATTATCCGAGCTCGGTATTCTGATGCCAAAATTTGCTAAGCACTCTCCCAGTGGTAACATTCTCGTTCCTGGTATTAAAGATGATTACAGTATTCCGAAATCGGCGGCTCGTGGCGGAAGAATGTACAAAAATAAATTCCAATTGAAGATGAAATCTACATTGAGAGATTTATCATTCAACGAAAACGAGCAAAGTGTATTGCCATTGTGTGGTTTCCGCACCTGTTATATCGACTTAGGCTAGGAGGTTAATAATAATGGAATTTTCAGTTAAAGATAAGCTCCGCCAGTTAGTCGAATCTGAATCTGGTGGTAAAAATACGATACTCTATGATGATTTCGATAATCCAATGATTATGGTATGGATACCGAAGTTTGATAGAAGCGATTTGGGATGGATTTATGATGGAACACACCCTGCATTCATAATCGATGATGGCAGAGAAATTGATGGTTTCTGGATATCAAAGTATCCAAATACCATAGCTAATGGTGTCGCTATTCAGAGAGATATGAGCGAACCTGCAAAACTTCTTTTTGAAGATGCGAGAAAAGCATGTTCGAAAAAAGGTAAAGGTTGGCATTTATGTACCGGATTGGAATGGGCTGCTATTGCATTATTTTCTTATAGGTATACTCAAGGTGCCAAAACAAAGCATCAATATCTTGGAGATTTGAACCCTATTGCTGACATGTCTCACGACCGTACACCGTACGGTTTTATGTTTAATAGTACCGATTGGGAACACGTTGATGGCGTAAGAATAGGGCCGGGATTCGAAGATATATATACATGGATGTCACCCACTAAACCCGAAGTACAAAATCGATTCTGGGAAAATAAGTACACGAAGACATGCGGCTCTTATGATTATACACCATACAAAGAGGATGGTTATATGGTAATCAATTCTATATCGGGCAGCGATAATAATGCTAGTAACCGTTATTCGTTACCGGAAGGGATGACAATACCTGTCGAATTTAACGATATTAGGATATGGAATGAGGTTGGTGATCACAAGATTGGAGCACCTCGTATACCTACACCTGATGAAATAATACCGTTCCGAGATTTAGCGCTCGCTCCAGCGCTGGGCCATGTTAAAGCCAACAATACAGATACATTCAATGGTAGATGTGCATTCTGTCATGTGGACGGTTCAACAACATACACATTCGGTCGTGGTGCTGGGTGGCAAGAAACCCAGGAGCGTGGCGGCTCGATGTTTTCATATTACACGATACCTGCAACCCGCCTACTTTTCTTCCGTGCCGCTTACATCCCCATCGACTAATTCTTTTAGAGAGAACCTTCGGGTTCTCTCTATTATCGTTTTTTTTTCATTTCCCGCGATACTTAATCATATTATGGTTATAAAAGGAGGAGAATTATGGAGTTCTCAATGAAAGACTCTTTGCGAGCATCTGTCGAATTTGCCTCAAATGGTAAGAACACAGTTTTGTATGATGAACACAATAATCCGTCTATAATGGTCATCATACCTAGGTTCAAAAAAGAGCATATAGATCCATCTCTTGGGACCGGAACTCATGAAGCGTTTATTGTTCATGGTAGAGAGGTACCAGAGATTTTCTACCCGAAATATGCTAATACTATTCCCGACTGGATAAAATCATTATGCATTTTCCCATACGACACAAATACCGAATATACATCTTCATATTCGGTAAGTCTTGATGGTGAACGATTGCCGATGCGTGGAGGATGCTATCACCACGCACCAAATTCATCAATTTTCTCTATGCATATCACAGCCGACAGAGACTCATCGGCTATCGGTATCGGTTCCCGACCCGTATACATAGACTACTAAAAAACATATAAGCGATAGTTTTATACTATCGCTTATTTTCGCCGTTTATAATAAACCCCAGAAACAAAAAAAAAACAGAAGGAGATATGGAGGAGTTTTCAATGTTATTTTCTGTAAAGGATGCATTTAGAGCAATGGTGGAATACGACTCCAATGGTCGAAATACCGTCATATATGATGAACAAGGGAACCCCAATATTGTCGTTATCATATCTCGTTATGATATGAGCGAACTCGGTGTTCCCGAATTACCTAGTGGTACGCATCCAGCATTTATTATAAATGGAGAGCGAGAAGTTGATGAAATTTTTGTTGGTAAATATAACCCTATCATGGGTGACGGTAACGTGTTTATCAGCATGATAGGTAATCCTGCGTATTTCAAGTCATTCTGCAATACCGACGAATGTGTACAGAAATACATTCGTAAGAAAGGTAAAGGGTGGCACGCGATGACTTCTATCGAGTGGGGCGCGATCGCTCTTTTATCCTGGAAACTAGGGATAGAAACGCATGGTAACGTTACGATGGGTCATTCCAAATCAATTAATGGTGAAATTGCAATTCCTGTCGACGATGAGAGATATGATGAGAATATCATTCAATATACAAAAACTGGAACGGGCCCAAATAATTGGTCTCACGATGGCACATCAAGCGGAATATTTGATTTGGTGGGCGGGTATCGAACATACACTCCTGGAGCAATAAATCTTAGAGGCGAATATATGTTTCATGGTTCCGAAAACACCTTATACAACATGATCGATGTTGATGATTCACCAAACGAGATGGACGTTTCCGGTTACATCCATTCTGGTATATTCGGTAATATTGCGCAAGATGGTTCTACTATAATTTTTAGAAATTCTTGCACTCAATATGGGCTACACGATTTAGACGATGATAGCCGCGATTCGAAAGAGTCCTTGGAACGATTCGGGAAATATACCGCAAAATATATTGAAGGTGTATATAAGGACATGCGTGAATCAACATGGGAATCTTCGGCACCATCAGTAAATAAATGGCATTTTATTGCACATGGTATAATGTCACCGACGAAAGACACACCAGCATTTATGTATACCAGAATTGGTGGTAAACGATTGATGAGACGTGGAACGTGGCTGATAAAAAGTAAAAATTATCAAGAATCTATTTTCGAAACGCATATTGACCAGTGCAATAGACATGGGCTATTCGACCAATGCGTGTTAGATTGCCTAGCAATGCCGCGTTGTGTGTATATACCTTAATGGAGGATATTTTCAATGGATTTTTCAATCAAAGATATGTTTCGTAACCACGTTGAAACGGTTTCCAATGGTAAGAATACTGTGGTTTACGATGATTATGGCAATCCAAACATAATGTATGTTTTAAGAAAACATGATATGAAAGAATACGGATACGCGGATTTTAATGGTATATCACCCGTATTTATAATTAACGGAAAAGTAGTCGATGAAGTCTTCGTAAGTAAATATCCGAATTCTTATGGAGATGGAAATGTCCCGATAAGCTATCCGGGAATGGACACCGCATATGGTTTAACACCAAAAGAAATCGATGATGCGGTTCGTAAAAAAGGTAAAGGTTGGAAGAACTTTTCCTCTATAGAATTTACGACCTTATCGATAATGAGCACACATCGTGGAAATAGCGGTAAAGATGGATATGTGCGCGCTTGTGATAAATATATGAGCGGTCGATACATCGGTTATAAGTATGAAGAGTTTGGTGGACGTTATAATCCGCGATACAACAAGACGGGCACCCTAGACCCGTCAACATCTCATGATAATACGGAGTTTGGTGTATTTGGAATGAACCAAGAGCGTTGGAATTGGACTTCAGGCGCATGCGTTGACGAGAATGGTAAATATTGGTTTGGTGGTGAGAAATCATCTGATACATCTAAAATTCATCTCAATAATAATCCCACATGGTTCGCGTCCTTTGAAAACATGGTAGAAACACCGTTTTATGTGAATGCAACATCAGGCTTTGCTACAAATAAGACGTGTGTGGCTGGGTATGAAGGGCAAGCTTTTATTAACACCGATAGTATCAAACCTTCTTATGAGAGAGCTTTGTTTTCGCTTGTAGGTTGCGTCCCGATACCCAGACTAGCTAAAACCAGGCATGTTCGATTGTGTGTACCCAGTCAAGGCTGTGATAAAACCGTATTAGTGATGGGTGGTTGTCAGAGCGATTATGCGGCGTCAACAGAAGAGAAGCAATGGGATATGTACACTCCTTATATAATGGGTGGAGATAATGAACAGGTGTTGAAGGTAACGGGATGGCAATGTATTAGAACGACGTATGTTCCGGAGCTTGCTTGATTTAGGAGGTCGATTTCGTGGAATTTTCAATGAAAGACATATATCGTGCGTCCATCGAACATGCGTCCAACGGACGCAATACAGTCATGTATGATAAAAATGGTTACCCTAGCATTATGGTGTGTATACCACGCTATGATTTACATGCACTTGGAAGGACAGACTTAGGAACAGGTATACACCCAGCGTTTAACGTGGATGGTAAAATAGTTAATGAAATATGGATAGGTAAATATCAGACAAGTTACCTGGGGAATGTCCCTGTAAGCTTACAGGGTAAGAGTATAGTGTATGGGAAAAGCCATCAGGTGCTTCAAGAAGATGCATTAAATAAAGGTACGGGTTGGCACACTATAACAGCATCAGAATGGGCTGCTATCATGTTATTATGCTGGATTAACCCCGTGACTAAAATACATGGAAATCTCGGAAATATTAACGGGCTACCTAGAGACCCAAGATTTCCAAACGAAATCGGTGGGGAATATGATGCTGATGTGGGAGACTATGGTATGAAGTTCATAAAAACGGGAACAGGACCAGCATCGTATTCGCATGATAACACACCGTTTGGTGTGTATGATTTGATTGGTAATGCATGGGAGTACGTAAGCGGCGTTAATATACATAATGGTGGCACCGTGATATGGACTGGTGATGAAGACGGCAATTATATTAATAGACCATTTTTGAAAAACGTGAACATGTTAGACAAAAAGTTCGACGATGGAGCAAGAAAACGTATATGCGAAGATGGGTGGGTGTATACCCATACTTGGTTAGGAATAGACAAATTTGCAGGTAATTTCTCGTTGAATTCCAGCAATAACATGTCGACCATTACTGGTCAAAATTCAGTATATGGTACACTCGACGGTATTTCGAACAGGTGTTCTGGGGAAGCTAAACAGTATTTGAGAACCCTGAAGCTTATTGGTGTAATTCCACCGGACGGCGCGAGAACGGGAGTTCGCGGGCAAGTCGAACATAGTGTCGCGGGATATCGCAGTTTAGTTCGCGGATTCAGAAACGGAGATAATGCAGACTATTACTCTAATGCCTTCGGATGGGGAGCCCCGTTGACACCAGGGGTATGTTACACATCTCGATTGGCATGGGTATCTCCTGATAAGATATAAAACGCAAAATAATGAGAGAAGCAAAAAGCTTCTCTCATATTTTCTCCTTTAACCATGAATGAGAATAAACCATATGCATAGAATCACTACAGGTAATTCTATAATCGAATACAATATGGCTCTATAAACCCACTTCCTTGTCTTCACAACTTCCCAATCATACGCGTTCTTTGCTTTGATCACAATGATGGTTATAGCTCCAATAAGAGTTTTAATAGCATACACTGTCAGGAGACCATATACTATCACGTAGGTGCTGGTAAGCACGAAGCCACTCATGTGGTTAAAGTTACCACATAGTAACGCTACGAGAGCTAATGTGAACAAGATAGAGTCGAGACCGATATTATGTTTATACAAATTATCGACTCCTCCACGTCCCCTAAGAGTGAAATGCTCAACCAATAGATTTGCAACTATAGTTGCTCGACAACTCAACTGGAGAACCAGTATCGGAAATAGAATTACGGAAATAATAGTGTCCATAGCGCAAACCCCCTTACTATAAAATCATACTTTTCGAGTATATAGTATAGTCATAAATCCGAGGGATACTTTTTATTTATATATCATTAGTGGTATAAAAACTATATTTCAAATTTTGAGGAGGAGTTTATTATGATTCCAGTAGGTGTAATGTATGGAGTGTATCTCTATGATCCGTTTGTAAAGGTTATTCATTTCCTTTTAGCAGCATCGATAGTTTGTGCTATTATAATGCTCGTAGTTTATACCCTTTATCTCAAAGACCCTGCATCAGCATGGGTTGATGAATACGATAAGAACGAATTGACCACCGAGATAATAAAAGAAGGTAAAGATATTATCGGCGATAAAGTCAAGACGTTCGTATACGGTGTGATTATAACGAGCGTTCTCACTCTCATATTACCGTCAACATCGACTGTCGCTTCAGCGGTTATTGCACACTATCGTACAGAGGCGTTAATCAACCATGTTGATATGACAGAGTTCGATAATATGGTCAATAAGCAATTCGAGTCATGGAAAATTGAAATGCCGTAATGAATATCTGTATAGTTATATATTATTAACACGTATGGAATTTACCATGCGAGAATTAATCAAAATATTTTGGAGGTAGTATTATGTCTAACACAATGGAAATCGAGCGCAAATATCTGGTAGACCCAGTTCTGTGGAAGAAAGCAGTAGAGGAGAACCACTATCGTTTCAAGTCTGATGTCATTCAGGCTCACGTGAAACAAGATGAACCCGGAGTACAGACGCTCCGCGTCGCTATCGTTAACGGAAAGAAAGCAAAGGTGTCTTTCAAAGGTGTGCGCACTGGCGCTTCTCGTAAAGAGATTGAATTCAAAATCGATCTCAAAGATGCATATGACCTGCATAACATGATTGAGCATAAGTGTCATAAGCATCGTTACATTGCCATGCATGATGGTAATGAATGGGAAGTAGATGTAATGCAGGGTGATAATGAGGGTCTCATCATTGCCGAACTTGAGATCCCATCTGAAGATTACAAGTTCAAGAAACCTGAGTGGGTAGCTCAGGAAGTAACGGATGACCCGCGCTTCTATCAGACCTATCTGGCTTTCAACCCGTATAAGGATTGGGATGATAAACCAGAAATCATTCACGAGAAGAAAGATACTCACTTCGTGATTCCCGACGGCCCGCTCGGTGAATTGATTCGTGTAACCAACGATGAGAATTCCACCCCGGAAATGATTAAAGCGGCAGTAGAGAAATACGCTGCTACAATCGAGGCTGAAACCTGTATTCCGAAGGTTACCACCGAAGATGTGAAACCTGAAGAAACGAAAGCCGTTGAAGAAGCAACTGAGCCCGTAACGGATTCGGTTTCCGATACTGTCAAAGAAGAGAAGACCAATGAAATCAAGGATGCTTTGGACAAAGAACCTCAAAATCTCAAATGTGACTTCAACAAGTTGATGGAGTTGAACCGTAGCACCAAAAGCGATTATGCACGTCTATATGAAACGTTTGGTCGTTTGATTGAATATCGCGAGCTTCCGTATCACATTAGCTGTGCATCAACGTATAGCTACATCAAGCGTACGTTGGATAACAACCCGTCCGAACGCGTTGGTGACCCTAATCCACCGATGCTATTCATCAATAGCGATTATTGCGACGTTCTTGGTGAAGGTTGGTTCACCGATTCTTTCGGCACCATCAATTCTGAGTACAAGCTAAACATCCTGTGCGGTGTAAACAATGCCATCGTAAAAGCTGGCACCAAAGTTCCGGTAGTGGCTTCCAAGTATATCCCTAAAGGATTTACTTACAGCGCCGAAAACCGTGAGAAGGGCAGTGCTCTTATCGAGAAGTATCTATATCCGAATGCGGAAAAGAAGCCTGAGGAAATCACCCATGAACTCGTGGCACTCGAAAGTGCCGTGCCCAAGAACCTCTAATAGATTATACTGCGCAAGACGTTGTTATAATCTCAGAATGGCACTGAGGTAATCAAAATTGGGAGGTGCGGTTATCGCATGGAAGAAGCGATTTGTGAGATTATCACAAAGACTGATAAAACTCATAAGTTCATATGCGACCGCCGTGTGAAAAGTGCCATCGAAGCTCTAGGTGGAGTCTACAAAGACCTACCAATACAAACGCCGAACGAATTGATGATGCTCGATATGAGTAACATCAAGGTGGTTCTGCTCCAAGCAGCAGAAACCACCCGCGGTGTTTGTTTTTCGATGAAATACACTGGCGGCGTAGTGACCACTGTGTTTATCAGTGAAGCACTAGCGAGCAAGCTAGTTGCTGGGTGGAATAAGCGGTTAGAAACAGATAAGTATGTGACCGCTTTAGTTGACGACGAGATGATTATCGTTAACACAAAGAGCCTTTACTCCATGAGCGCGATACGCTTACACTACAAAGAGGAAGGTGAATCAAATGCGGTCAATAGCACTTCAGAAAGTAGACGAGAAAACAAACGCCCTAAACAGAAGCCTGTTTCTCGTCAGCACAGTAAAAGGAGCAATGAATCTGTTCCTAAAAGTAGCAAGCCTAGCACAGAAAAAAGAGAAACCACTCCAACTAAAGTCCCGAGAAAAAGGGAACCATTGGAGATAAACAAACCTATTCTCGCAGGAGATATGGTTCGTGCAAAAGCTGAATGCAAATGTGGCTATGATGGAATAATCCTGATTGGTCGCGAAGCTACAAAGGGAGCATGTCCCAAATGCAAATCTGAGTTGAAGCGGGATATAACCAATAAGGTTGGTTTCAACTCTCAAAAGATCGACGTGTGTACTAATCGTTATCACGTCTTCTCATTTTAGGAGGTCAAAATATATGGTATCTATTACTGAAATCTCAACGAAAAACTTCCACGAGTTTCTGACTCAGCATAAAGACGTTGCAGATAAAATGAACTTCGCAATTACCATCGCCAGCGAGAAGTTTGGCGATGCTCCGTTCGACTTCGATTCGAAAATCGCATACAACGCGAAGATTCCCGATTTCGTTATCACTCCAACCGAGACTGGTTTCAAGTTGGGTAACGGCGCGATGTGCGACATCGAAAATATTCGTACGTTCCTGTTCGAACTCGGTGATGATAACGGTCTGATCGGCGTACATCTTCATGGCCCGTTTGAATACGAAACGGTGAATATCAAGAACCTTGATTACATCGTGCCGTGGGATGCGCTGAATGAATTGATTAACGGAGAGGTGGATAACGTCTATGTACAAGAGAGTGGAACTGAACGGAGCGAGTAAGTTCGTCACGTTCATGTTAGAAAACGATAAATACGCTCTATCTGTACTGAGTGCAGTAGAGCACAGCGGGTTGTTCGTATATGAAAAGAATACAGATGAGAACCGTTTCATCTGTATGCCTGTTCGGACAGCACCGAGGACTTACGTCTTTGATGTAAGTCAGGAGAAGCAGGATATCATCAATCGGTTCATGAACAAGGTTCAAGGATATGAATGGAAAGCGGCTGATGATGAATGCTTTATAGTCTATGAAGATGATGAATACATCTTCTACATGGGGACGAACCCATTGCTAGTGTAATTTCGCTAACGAACGCTTATATATTATTCTCGGGTATACTAATAAATCAATATATTCTAGGAGGAATAAGTGATGAAAATGAAAAAATTGATGGTGTTATTAGCAATGGTGTTCTCTATGGTATTTGGCGGTGTATGTAACGCCGCTACAGATAGCACTGCATCTCAAGAAGAACTCCAGCCGTTGCTTGGAGTTTGGATGTGTGGCGTATGGCAAGAGTCGACGACCTTAGAAACACAGGAGGTCACTCAGTACGATCTTGCCAACGTTAAGCACATTGAATACGCTAACGAACCGGGCGATAACATTTGTCATGCTACAATGGTAAATGACCAAGGTGAAGTCTACGGCGTATTCATCCGCCGCGGTTATGGAAACCGTATCTGGATGTATGTAGTTGCGTCTACCGAGGATGGTGACACGCTGGCACTCAAGATGGTAAAGATTGAGGGTTAAGCGTGAAAGAAAAATAAACGGCGTGTAAAAGCGCCGTTTATTTTTTTGATATATTCATATTATAAAGGAGAAATCAAATTATGTTATTCGATGTTAGACAGAAATTGAATGTTGCGAGCGATATGATGAACGAAACCGTTTGGTTTGGTCGTAGGAATAAGGCAGAAGTTACGTTCCGTATCCTCAACGATAAGGAACATCTCGATGACAGACACACCATAGATGTTCGATACGATGAGAGCGAAGACTTCTATAACTCGCTAGCAACCGTTCTTCATCTAGCAGTTACCGATTCTGCCGATGATGATATCGACCTGTTCGCTATCGACGGCATCGATGATATCGATATGAATCGGTTCATGGAAGTGTATGAATCCGAGTATCAGCGTAACTACTCTACAACTTTGGTAGATGAGTACGCGATGTATCTCGTTAACAATAAAAAGACTCTTGATACGCTTACTACTGAAATCAAGAGCAACATTAAACCTGAAGACGAAGAGGATGAGAATGAATCCAAAGGTCCGATGATTGATGTCACTGGAGAACTCGATATGGATAGACTCATCAAGTCCAATAAGGATTGGCGTTTCAAAATGCCGTTCTACGCTCGCAAGCGTTTGACTGTAGACTTCGGCATCAGAGAGACTTTTGTGAATGAAGTTGGCATTTGTGATGAGTTCAATCAGTTGAAGCAGTATGGCTTCAGAACTCGTTGCTCTCATCGCCATCTGAGAAACATCACCCGTTACCTTCAGAAAACCACCAAGAATGAAGGTGGTGTTGTAGGTAAGAATGACACCGATATCAAGGCGATGAAAATCCTCCAGCACTACATCAAACATTCACCAGTTGGTTATAATGAAATCGATGAATGGGTCGGTCTGGATGTATTCTTCAACTACATGAGATTTAGCGGTCGCGCTATCACTAAAGATAAGGTCGTGACCAAAATCGCTGGTGAATTACTTGCTGACCGTTATGGTACATTAAAGCGTCCGGAAGATGAGATTCGACTCATTCTGTATGCGGCGATGAATGCACCGGAAGGCACAAATACGAGCCATGAGTTCACTCCGTTTGCCGAGTTCGTGGAAGAGATTATCCGTAAAGACAGCACCGATAGCATGTGTACTTACGATAACCTCTCTCTGAATATCTTGGCAATGTCTTACGAGGAGAAGAACCTCGATACTCTACGGAACCTGTTCCGTGTTACTGGAGGCACTATTCTCTTCAACTACGCGTCACCGGCTATCAAGAATGCATCTGGTTTCCATCATATCATTTCGACGCTTAAATCGAAAAGAACGACTGTCAAGTACATGGTTGAAACCATCTGCGAGAACTTCACTCGGTACACGATGCCTGAGCGTATGGGCGTTCTCCCAAACCTCATCGCGGCAGACCCCGACCTGAAGTTCGATGGTATCGGACTCCGCGAACTTCATTCTCTCATTGAAGTGGAAAAGACCAAGGTCTTCGATGTTGACAATTTTGCTGGCGCATCTAGCGTTAATGCGAACCTGTTCAACAAGTTCCGCCACATTGCAGAGGTAACGCTCACCAAAAACGGTAAAATCATTAACATCAACAAGGATATCATCCACAAGATGGTGGATAAGTTTGATGTGTCCAATATCAACGAAAAATATGTTCGTATCATGGCGAATGCTCTTGCGCGTGTCGATGCTAGGACATTGGTGTTTGCAATAGAGCAATTCCTTTCCAAGAATAAAGGGCCTGTGCTCAAAGAGATTTTCAACCCCGTAGTATTCAGCGTCTATCGCAGTGTACATATTTGTGACACGGTGAGCCCTGATGGTATCGCTGGGTTAATGGAGGAATACAACTATAACGATTATAGTATCCTCGACGTTTTTGTCAACGCACGTATGCATGTGAGCGAAAGACTCTTCAATAAGATTTATGCTAACGGCACTATTTGCCCGTCAATTCTTCAGACGGACGCTAGATGGGTGATGAAGAATAACTACTCCAGAGATTATTGTGACTTGCTGTTCAAGAACTGTGAAGAAGCACGTAATATGGCTTTCTTCCCGCATTGGTTTATTGAAGAACATGCACAGGAACTGTTTAATTGTGTAACCAACGCTGAAGGTCTCAGCATGAGAAACAAGGCTGTTGGTTATATCAATATCATCAACGCTGTTGGTCTGAACAAGGCTGAGAAGCTTGGTCGTATTCCTGTGGCTGAAATCATCGAATGTGATAAGTATCGTTCCTTTGATGAGGAAGGTCGTAAAGATAACGTTGTTAAAGCACCCACGTTCGAGTTCTTTGTACGTTATCTCGATATCGCAGTGATGGATGAAAAAGCCAATATGAACATCGGTGTCAATATCGGTTACCATTTGGCATTCGATTACTCGAATACCGATGGGATAAGAACTCTGTTCTCTTACATTCTCGACGCTGACATGTTCACTGTTGAGAATAAGGCTAAAACCTTCTACATGATGATGGATAGTTTTGATGCGGCAAGCAAACTTATGCGCGCGGAAGTTACCGAGGCTTATGCAAATCTGCGCCTCAATAACAGCTTCTTCCGCGAGTACGCTGACCGTATTAAAGAAGTCTGCCTGAATGACAATCCTGCAAAGGAAGGTCTCTGGGCATCCAGACTCCATCGCATGATGGATAAAAAAGGTTTGATTGACTAATCAAATATATATTATGAGGGCGTATGGAAATAACCATACTCGATATTACTCGTTAGGAGGAAAGTTTATGGCTAAAATGTACGCCCTACAAAAAACTGAACTCGATGCAGTTGACTGGGATGTCGTAACAGACACCATAGCCATACTGACGGAGGATGGGAAAAGAAGATTCCTCAGAAATGTTGGAATCGTGGACGGCAATATGTCAAATCTGTCGTTCGTAGGATATGAAGTCGACCAAGTGGAATATTCATTCGCAACGGTCAGCTTCATTGTTCCCGTTCAGAAATTAGACCGCTTCGTAGCTGTCTCATACGCTTCCATATTGCTCGATGATTCGGGTCCATGTAAGACTCTTGAAGAAGCTCGGGAAAGCGTAGACAAAAAGATGGAAGAGATTATGAAATCGGTTGGAGAAACTCCGTTGATGGAGAATCGATTCTTATATCGAACCCTGTTCGACCAGTTTGCTACTTGTGAAGACTTCTCTTTGGAGGGAATAAAGAAGCACATCGCATCGCAGGGTGGACCTTCCACGTATATCAAGGTATGTTTTATTTAAGGAGGAAACTATAATGGCAACTATCGTAAACAATCTCAAGAAAACAACTGGTATCGGTATGGCATCTCCGACGATCATGTTGGATGTGAATAGAGTAACCGCATTGATTCGCTATTCCGCGAAGGTTGGAGATAAGCCGATGCATATGTTCCGTCAGCTTAATGACGGTAACTACTTCGTGATTGGCACCACCGACCAAGGTGTGGCCATTGAGGACGCACTGCGTCATATCGACATTCGTGGTCTGGGTGCTCCTGTAGTGAGTGATCTGTCCCGTACCGATCATGAACTGCTGGCTGACTTCCTCGCCCCTGAAGATGAAAAGGCATTGGCCTTCTACACTTGGGAAAATGATAATGTTCGTGGTGGTGCTATTGCCGCGGCAACTATCCATGGTATCGACGACGATGGAAATGTAGAGCTCGGCATCCAGGCGATTATTATCAGCAATGAAAATAAACAGATAGAACTCGATATCACGGATGAGTCGCATATCACTATCGCTGGTCCTATATCTGGTGATGAACCTGCACTCGATACTATCATCGAAGCCGTCGCACCGTTCTATGAACTCGGCAAAGAGATTGTTCTCGATGCTCTCGAGTACGGTGTGTACGCGTATGACTGCTATCAGAATGAGGTTGATATCTCAGATGATGTTGATGAAGAAGAGGACGAAGACGATGAGGTTGATGATGCGTTCATGAGCGCCTTCCCGAATGGTGGCTTCAAGCATAAGAAACACAAGAAGGAAGATTCCTTCGACAAGATTCTGCGGAAGATGGGCGCTAAGTATTAAAGGAGAAAAGGGGTATTAAGTATGTTAATCTCAAAAGATGAAGTGCGCAACGCAATCAAAGATATCGTGCTGAAAGATGCCGATGTTCACGTTGTGACCAAAAACGAAAACCGAATCGATGCTGGCAATAACGATATTCATGGTGACGTGTTCGAAGAAAGCGTCGTTAAGAATTTCCCATATGTTACGATTAAGCGTAACGATGAAGGCGCGACCTGCAATATCGAATATCGCGACACCCAGTGTGGGTTCGTTATTCCATATTGCACATTGGGTGAATACTCAATCAATAGCAATCTGATGAGATTTCGTCGTTGGCTCGAATACAGCTATAATGGTGAAGAGCCGATTGACACCATCATACTTATCCCTGATATCCGTATACGGTTAGAGATTGCACCGTATGATGAAATGGATTGTTTGGTTATGCTCCTCAGAAACAATGGGCTTGTCGATGTTATCTCTAACATCGAAGTCGAACGAAAATTTATAGAGGTAGTAACCAAAATATAAGTTAGGGAAGTTTGTGTTTGATAGACTACACGCTTCTTACCACTTTCCCTAACGAAGGGCAATCCCCTACAGTTAAACTGCGCGCACTCCCCAGGCGCGCAGTTATTTTTTCCCTTTTTTTGAAATGAGTTATTATGACGCCCTTAACGTCAATATAATGGAGGTAATGTATTATGAGATTAAAGAATGGTTTTGACGTTATAAGCTGGGCGAAAACTTCATGCCTCGTCTATCCGATGTTCCCTGCTGGGGATAATGTGGTAATCTGGTCGGGTGGTGCAGATAGCACTCTAATTCTGATTTCACTGATTCGGAACGAGTATAAGAAGCCGAAAGAAAGACGTAAACCAATTTATGTAATATCCGTGAAGTGGTGCCACCTCGCTGAACAGAAGAGAATCAACGAGGAGAAAGCCAGAGAGGAGATAAAGAAACTCATCAAGAGATTCAAAGTCGACGTGCGTTTCAACACGATAGTGTATGACGCCGATGGTGATAACGATTTCCTGAATCGTGGCATCTCTCAGGGTCAAATGCAACAGTGTAACCGAATGCTCTATGAAGCTCTCACTTACGCACCAGATGGCTCCAATATCTGGATGGGTCACCTGCATGGTGAAGATTTCTTTGTGTTCCGCGACCACTGGGAAACCCTGATCAACTTCATGTGCAATCTGAACAATAAAAAGGTTTCCCTTTGTCTACCATTCATGTGGATAAATAAACCGACGGTTCTGACCGAGCACATCAGAGATAACACCATCAATGTAATCAGCACTTGTGAGGCACCCAACAAAGATGGCAGTCCTTGTGGTAAGTGCCGTCCGTGCCGTGAACGTAGAGCGGCACTGTTAGAAATTCTGCTCGATAAAGATGCTAGAGGTAAAGACCATGAAGTAGCGGCAGAATTGCTCAAAGACGAGATTGAGACTATTTCCTACTATAAGGAAGAGCGCTAAATAATCTGGAGATACGCAAGTATCTCCATTGTTTTCGCTTTTATGCAATTTAAGACATCTCGTTAATACATCAAGAGGTGATTCTGTGAAAGTAACTTATCTTAAACTCAAAAATTTCAACGCAATCTACTCTACACTGAACCTGAAAACGATAGAGATAGATTTCACAAAGATGAAGAATGATATACTTCTCTTCATCGGCACCAATGGTTCATGCAAGACTTATATTCAAAGTAATATACACCCGTTCGCCCATGTAGGTAATGTGGACGTACGTTCCGGTCAGGATATGATTATCCCCGAGAAAGATGGCGAGAAAGTTATTAAGTTTCTGAAGGATAACGGCGATGAGTATACCATCAGCCATCACTACATGTATCAGAAACGTGGACGGAAAATCCATTCATACATCGAGAAGAATGGTGTAGAGATGAATCCGTCAGGATTAGTTACCACCTTCAATCAATTAGTAGAGATTGAGTTTGGTATAGATATTGGATTCCTTAGAGTTATCAGACTCGGTTCCAATGTAAACAATCTCGTTGCATTGAAATCCTCTGATAGAAAGGAGTTCGCTGTTAAACTGCTCAATGAAGTTGATGAATATCTCGTTGACTCCAAGAGAGCAGACGAGCGGTCTCGCAATGAGAAAGCCGCTCTGAAGAACGTTGCTATGAAGATTAAGCGACTCAATATCGAAGATGAAATCATCTATAAGAATGAAATCTCCGATTTGGAGAGACGCTTACAGGAAACTACAAAGCAACGTGAAGATATCACCGCCGCATACTTCACTTACAAAGGTAAGGTAAATGCGTCTTTGGAATCTGCTGGTGGTATCGAAACTGTACAGCGTAGACGAGAAGAGTTGGAGCGAGCAATCATGGAGGCGAAGCGACAGATTGACTCAGCAGAAGGAGAAGCGAAACGTCTGTACGGTAAGAGAGTGTTCGTGTACGATATTCCAAAGGAGGAATTACTCGACTATTACGAACAGGTTAAGATTGACCTTGATAAGGAAAAGGTCGCTAACGATGTGGAAGTAACAATGCTGTCTTCTCAGCAGTTGCAGTTGCAGAACGAGGTGATGGACTTAGAGAACAAGATTAAGTCATACAGCGTAAGCACTGACATCGAAAACATCGAAAAGGATTTGGCATTCGCTAAGAAGTTCGATGATACTTATAAGAAGTATTACGAAAACTTCACGCCGAAGTGCACCAAACAAGACTTGATGGATGATTTAGCAATCATGCAAAATATTGCTGATATGATTCTCTCCACTAGAGAGTTCTCCGATGATGCTCGTAAGATGTATCTTAACCATCAAGATAATATCAGTCATTACATTGGTAATCGGTTAATCAAACTGAGCACCGAGCTGTCAATGTGTGATAATGATACAGAGCATGATATCAAGTCTTTGGAAGCACCAACCGAATGCAAAATCAAAGAGAAATGTGCATTCTTCAAACTGTATCATCAGGAAAGGAAGAAGAGCGATAGAAACATAAAAGATATCGAGGACGATATTGAAGTAACGAAGGAATGTTCGAAGGTTGATGACTGTATTAAGAACATATCTATCATTCTCAACACGAGAAAAAGAAAGGATAGAATGCCTTATAAAGTCAATCTCGATGATATTAAGCTGGACATTATGAATGGTACAGTAACCTTCTTTAACTTCGAAGAAGGAACTCATCGGATTACATTCCTCGAGAAATATGATGAATGGAAGAGCAACCGAGAAGCGATGGAAAGATATGAGAAAGATATTGAGTATCAGCGCAAACAACAGGAAGCTCTCGATTCAGGTATCGTCAAACAGCACACTGAGAAGGTAATAGCTCTCAGTGATGTGGAAAAGGCGTTAAAGAAGGCACGCAAGAAACGTGCCAATCTTAATGATGCTATTGAGGAAACAGAATGTATCATTGAGGACATCAAACAGTACATTGATGTCATGAAACGTCAGAAGGAAGCTCATGATATGATGACTTCCAATATGAATGAGTATGATGGTCTATCTGTACAGATTAGAGAGCTCAAGAACTTTGATGAGCAAAAGAAACTCTATGATGACCAGATGACGGCATTGAAGGAAAACATTTCCTTCCTCACTCAGACCATTTATGATAAACGAGCAACGCTGAAGGAATATGAGACGCTTCGCCAAGAACAGAAAGACTTGGAAAGAAACTTCGAAGATACCGAGCTAATTAAGAACGCGGTATCTGCTAAACGAGGCATTCCTCTTCTGTATCTGAAGCTTCATTTCGGCAATGCTAGAAACATCGCTAACCGTATTATCTCTGCGGTTTATGGCGATGCTATCCAGTTGGAACGATTTATCATAGATGATAAGGAATTCCGTATACCGTATACTAAGAATGGTACGGTCGTCGATGACGTACAGTATGCATCTCAGGGTGAGATTTCTATCATATCATTAGCTTTATCCTTTGCTTTGATTGAAGAATTCTCTGGAAGAGCTGGGTATAACATTCTTCTTCTCGATGAAGTTGATGGTCCTCTGGATAAGGGTAACAAAGAGAAGTTCCTTCGTGTGTTGGAGGCACAGATGGAACGGATTGGTTGTAATCAGTTATTCATGATAACTCACAACCAGTTATTCGAGAACTATCCTGTGGACGTATTCATCACCATCGATAAGAACGACGAGATAGATCAGTACAAGAACGTCAATATCATTAACTGATTTATCTATATATTATTTACCCAGAGTAAATGGGGTCAAGATTTGAAAAGGAGTATGATGTAAGATGAAACCGATGAATATGTTTAAGAGCAGTCACAATGCAATGCGGGCTGGCGGTATGTCCAGCCCGAAGGGTGATAATCGTATGGAGTTCTATAACGAGTGCTTGGATAATATGTTTAAGACTCGTAACTTCCGCGCGTTTGCAAAGAAGCGTGTGATTACGATGAACGACCTCAATGTGTCGTTTATAAATAGCGTGCGCAATAAGTTCTATTGGAACCTGTTCGATGATATGATGATTGACGTAGAGGTTGCTATCTGGGCAACGACTAAAATCAACTTCGATAACCTACGTTACTCCGAGGAAAACATCGACTGTCTACGCTATGCTTATCCTTCTCTAACCTCTCGAGCAAGACTAGAAGGTGACGAAACTCTAGCCACCGTTCTACGAGAGTATGGAAGGAAGTTCAAAATAGATAGGAAGAGGCTGGCTTGTCAGCTAATTTCTGCAACCGATGAGTTCCTACGGGAATTCAAAATATCTCGGCGAGATATTAAGCCGCGAATCCTAGACTATGTAAATGCAGTGGATATCGTATCCAACGGTATTGACAAAGTTCCTGATTCCACTATGCTAGTCATCACCAACACCAACCGCAATATCATCAATAAACAAATATCCCAGATTGCAAGCAATCGTAATGTGTTCGCCGTGAATGGGAGTGACGAACTGAACGCGTTGGTTCCGGGTGATGTTATCCGCAAGGAGTCAGACATCATGCATATCATGCGGGATAGTGGCCGTTATACAATCAGTTTGGGAGGCGCATGCTAATGGATACCAGACGAGTTTATGTTGGTGGTAAATGGGTTAATAAGGAGTACGATGAGCTCACACGTGGCGATGTCGTGCGTTTGGAAACCAAACAATACCCTGATGATGTGGCGTGGTTAATAATCGAAGGGCCACATAAAGGTAAACGTGGAGACAGCGTTCTTACGTTGGCAGGTCAACCCATCAATATCAATGATATTGATAACGCTATTGCACAGGCAAGGGAACAGGCTAAAGAAATGCTCAAGGAAACGGAGGGCGACAAATAATATGGGTCCTATAGTTGCAAAATGTGAAGTTTACGTTAATTGGAAATGGGTGCCTAAAGACTTTACCACGCTAAAGAAAGGTGATGTGTATCGTCTATATCAGCCCGATGGTAAAACGTTATCTAAATCTCCTGATGGGGAGGTAGTTCACCGCGCTATGGAAGATGCCAAGAGCGATAGCACTGGCTTCCATTGGTCGGTTAAGTGCTCGAACGAGAAAGTTGATTTGAGCAAGCCGTAAAAAGCGGCAAATAAGGTATAGGAGAAATCCTATACCTTATTTTTTTCCTTTAGGCGAGTTCGATAATCTCGTAGGTGCGACCGAACTTATCGGTTGCAATATTGGATTCATCAGTGAACTTCACAGGGCCGCAGATTTTCTCATCGGGGACTTCATAGCCCTCGACTTCATCACCATCACGGTTGATGGCAGCGAACTGCCACTGCATGTCACCATTCTCATCGAACCAACGGCGAATCTTGATGGTTACACCTTCGCTCTCATGGGCAATGAGTGCGTCGCCGGCTTCAGAACGACCGTAGATTTCATTGTCACGGAACTGCTCGTTGAGATTCTGGAAGTTCTCTTCGAGTACCGGGTCAATGGGAGGTACGAAATCGTCCTGTTTGATAGTAGCCGGGTTCGTGATATCCTGACGGATTTCCTCAGGAACACCTGCAAGGAGTTCATCGGATTCAGCATATGTATCGGATTTGTCTGCCGGAGCAGAGAGAACATTCTGTTGCATAGCATTGAACTCGTCAGGAGACATAGAGCTGACCTGAGAGAGCTGTGCATTGAACTCCTTGTTACCCTGACTGAACAGGCTACTGAGGAGGTTAGCACCAAGTGCTTCCTGGTCAATACCATTAGCACCTTCGTCAGTCTTCTGACGTGACTCTTCCTTGAGAACAAAGTCATTGATTTTGTTCTTCAGGTCAATCTTGGATTTGATAATCTGGAGGCGGCTATTACTAGCAGACACCAGAGAAGATACCATCTCAGATGTAGTCTTGGATGCGCCACGTACTTTGGAGCCGAGCATCGTATTAACTACCTCGCGGAGGCGGTCAACGTCAGTCGTAGACTCTTTCAGCAGAGCGGAGAGCAGAGCATCTTCACTCTTGTACATGTTCTCATACTTCTTACGGATATCCTTAGCCTTCTTGCGAGACTTACCTTCGCCATCGCGGAAGCTATCAGCGTCGAAGTCCAAGCCATGCTTTTTCTTCTTCGTGTTCTTCTTGATGTCTTTGGCAAGTTCCAACAGAGTTGGAGCATCTTCGTCATCCATAAAATCGTCAGAGAATCCAAGCATCTTGTCGAACTTCTTAGACAACGGCGATTTCTTCTTTTTCTTCTCCTTTTTCTTTTTCTTCGGAGTTTCATCGAGTTCTTCGCTATCATCCGTCAGAGGTTCTGCCGGGTTATCTTTTTCCTTTTTGAGTTTAGTAAGTTCTTCTTCAAGTTCCATCACTTTCATTCCTTTCTATGGGCTTTCTCAAATTTACTCAATTGTCGGAAATGTTGATTTGTATCGGTAGTGACACAAATAAGTAATCGACATATTTGGAGGTAAATGGATATGAAATTTTTAGGTGATTTAGATACAAGCGATTTAATTTTGTTAGATATTAAGCATTCCAGACTGAAGAATGAAGATGGACGTAGCGATGATTACGCCATGGTTTTATTGAAGAACGTACGGACTGGTGAAAAGTTCGTTTATAATATTAAAGACCCCGAAATCGAGTTACACTTCGCTAAACCCGAGGAACGTAACTTCGATTACAATCTCACGGCTATTGAGCGTGATAGAACCTTCATCAAGAAGATTAAAGCGCGCAGCGTAATCAATGAGATTGTTAAAGAGGCCGGTGGTGAATGGAAACAGTATTATGACCGTTGCAGAGAGTCGGGTAACTACAAGGCTCTCAAGAACATTCACCACTATCCATATGTATTTGGTTCCGACCTCGACGTCGCGGACTATTACAGATGCATGTGGACTGTTCATTACCACAACCCAAATACTCAGGTTAAACTGACTAAGATGTTCATGGATATCGAGGTTGATGGTATTGATACTCGTGGTGTACCACTCGATGGTGTTGCACCCATCAATGCTGTATCTATTACGGATACGGAAAGCAAAACTTGTTATGCGTTCCTGCTCCGTAATGCTTGCAGAGAGAACCCTCAGATTGAGGAATTCGAGAACAACATCGATGACTTCTACAGAGAATGTCACGAAGAGTTCGATAAAGAGTTCCCTGGGTTCAATTATCAAGTCTTCATGTTTGACGACGAAGTACAGTTACTGACTGGTCTCTTCACGTTAATCAAGAAGCTTGATAGAGATTTCTGTGCTATTTGGAACATGGGATACGATATTCCATACATCATCGCTCGTTGCGCTGTGTTGGGTATCGATGCCGTTGAACTTATCACAGATAAAGACTTTGCTGTTAGAGACCTGTACTATTGGAACGATAATAGAGCAGGTATGCCTGTGGAGAAGAAGGATTACTTCAACTCCTCCACTCGCACAATCTATACAGATGCTATGCTTAACTATGGTAAGATTCGTAAAGGTGGTAGCGTTATTCGTTCCTTGAAGCTCAACTATGTATCCACTCTTGAGTTGGATGAACAGAAGTTGGACTACTCCAAGGAAGCTAACATCAAAACGATGCCATATGTAAACTACAAGATGTTCGTACTGTACAACATGAAAGATACTTTGCTTATGCATAATATCGAGAACCGTACAGACGATATCGATAACTTATTCTCTCGAGCCATTGCAAATGGTTCTTCCTACAAAGAAGTATTCTCTCAGACCAAGTTCCTGAGAAACCGCTTCTTCATAGAGTGTTACAAAGATGGGTTCATTTCTGGTAATAATGCCAATATGGATTATGCCGCCGCTTACGGTGCGAGTGATGATGATGGCGTTGGGTATGATGGTGCAGTCGTTGGTGACCCTGAACTCAACTGCCACGTCGGTGTAAACGTGTTTGGTAAGCGTAGTAAGTACGTCTTC
>Ga0256405_10002001_pt1 | contig 50443 bp, 49 predicted proteins | sample RumenRJG_02DNA_FD_189096 | JGI IMG/M metagenome (GOLD analysis project Ga0256405, IMG submission 189096) | Bovine rumen microbial communities from Lethbridge, Alberta, Canada - RJG_02 | ecosystem: Host-associated > Mammals > Digestive system > Stomach > Rumen | place: Canada: Alberta...
TTCGTTCTGAGCCAGGATCAAACTCTCCATGATTATTCCAAGGTCCCGAAGGACCGAAGATTACCATAAATCATTGCCTGACCTTATCATTTCATCTTAGATTGAATTGATTAGGAACTCCATCAGGACCTCTCGGCCCCGCTGGCTTGTTTTTTTGTTCGTATGCGTTTGACTCATGATGATAGCAATTAACTTGCCTCACGTATGTCTTATCTTTCCTTCACTTGATGCCTTGTTCAAAGAACTTTGTGCCCGCCGCTTGTTGTCAGCGGGTGAGAATGAATATATCACGGCTTATATTTTCTGTCAACACTTTTTAAAATTTTTTTTTATTTTTTTCGATTTTTTTCCGCTATTTTTTTCGCTTCCCCCTTCGGCCGAAGGACGCCCCTGCCCTGGCCTGCGCAGGGGGAGGCTCAGGCCAGGGCAGCCGGGGGCGCCCGTGACGCGACAACGGCCAAGGCCGGCTCCTCCCGCGTCGGGAGCGGGTGCCGCACCGCTATGGAGCCGTGGCCCATGGCCAGTGCCCGCGTGCGGGCACCGAGGGCTACCGAGCGGCGCAACAGCGGCAGCCGGTGGATTTGCGCCGTAAAAAACTTTATACTTTATTTATGGGAAATTTTATTGATAACGATACACTTTTTGTTCTGGATTCTTACGGACTGATTTACCGCGAGTATTTTGCTTTTATTTCGAGGCCGCTCACAAACTCGCGCGGAGAAAATATTTCAGCTGTGTTCGGATTTTTCAGGAACCTGCTTACTATATTGAAAAATTATTCGCCAAAATACATGGTCGCGGCGATGGATTCAAAAACACCGACTTTCAGGCATGAAATGTATACCGAGTACAAGGCGACCCGTCCGAAAACTCCCGAAGACCTGCATGCACAGATTCCATGGATAGAAGATATTTTGGAAACCCTTGGAATTCGGGTGATTCGACGTGACGGCTACGAGGCAGACGATGTTATCGCGACACTTGCAAAAAAATGTGAGGCTGCCGGACGACATTGTGTGATTCTGAGCGCGGACAAAGATTTACAGCAGCTCACGAATTCGCATATTCACTGCATGAAACCGGACAAGAGTCAGATTTGGGCTGAGCTTGATGAAGCCGGTGTTGAAAACGACTGGGGAGTGCCTGCGTCAAAACTGCTCGATTTGCTTTCGCTGATGGGAGACACGGCGGACAATGTTCCTGGGGTTAAGGGCGTCGGCCAGAAAACTGCCGTCAAACTGCTTTCTGAATATGGGACTCTGGAAGGAATTTATGAACATGCTAGTGAAATCAAAGGTGCGCTCGGTGAAAAAATCCGCTCGGACCGGGAAAATGCTTTCTTTTCAAAAAAACTGATTACGCTTTGCACTGATGTTCCAGATTTGTGTGATGTTGATGCATGCTGTACGACCAAACTTAATTTTGCGGCGGCGGCAGAAAAAATGGCGGCTCTCGAAATTCGTGCGATTGCGCGGGATTACAGAACTGAGGCGGGAATTTCGGCAAACGCAGGTCAAGGCGCGTCAGAGTTTGGCGAATTGTTCGCATCTTCCGAGAAAAATGCAGAAAAATCCGGAAAACCTCAAAAAGATTCAGTTCAAGCTGAGACGGCTTCGACTCTGGACTCCGAAAGTCCTGCAATGACACCAATTTCGCTGAACAATGGAAATTATCGTGCGATTACGGACTCAGCTGAGCTTTCTTCATATATCGACAAAATTCTCGAATCAGAAAATCCGGTATTCGCCTTTGACACGGAGACAGACTCGCTTGATACGAGCAGCGCAAATCTTCTCGGATTCTCAATTTCTTATGAAAAAGGGAGCGGTGTTTATGTTCCTGTCGCAAATGGAGCCGGGGATTTGTTCTCGGAGCCGGTCGGAATTGCAAAAAAAGATGCGCTGGAGCAAATCAAAAGGCTTTTTTATGAGCCGAAATGCACGATTGTGCTTCACAATGCAAAGTTTGACTTGAAAGTGCTTGAAGCGCAGGGATTTTTGAAAATTGAAGACTGGGTTGGATGCCCGGATTGCAAAGAAAACGGTCGTGCTGTTGCAAAAATTGCTGACACGATGATTGCGGCATGGCTTTTGGAAAGTGACAGGAGCGGCAAGTCAGCTTATTCGCTCGAATACCTTTCTGAAACGCATTTGCACCTCAAAGGAACAGAATTTGAAGAAATTGTTCCGAAAGGCAAGACTTTTGCGGACGTTCCGCTTGAGACTGCGGCAAAATATTCCAGTGAAGACTCAGATTTTACGCTCCAGCTGTGGAATATTTTTGAAGCACGGCTGAAAGATGAAAACATGCACGAGCTTTTCTTCGGAATGGAAATGAAAGTTCTGCCAATTCTCGCGCTCATGGAAATGAACGGAATTCATATCGACTCAAACTATCTCGCTGATTACGCGGTGGAGCTTAAAAAGCAGATTGAGAACCTTGAGAAAGAAATTCACGGGCTGGCAGGTCACGAATTCAACATCGCATCGCCGAAACAGCTCGGTACAGTCCTCTTTGAAGAAAAAAAGCTTCCGACCGGCAAAAAAACACGGACAGGCTACTCAACGGACACAAGCGTGCTTGAAGAACTTTCGGAACTTGATCCGCTGCCAGCGAAAGTGCTTGAATATCGCGCAAAAGCAAAACTTCTTTCGACTTATATCGAAACACTTCCGACTCAGGCTGATTCTGACGGTCGCGTTCACACAAGTTTCATGCAGACTGGAACGGCGACAGGCAGGCTTTCTTCAAAAGACCCGAATTTGCAGAATATTCCAGTACGAAGCGAAGAAGGCCGCAGAATCCGAACGGCTTTCACGGCAGAACAGGGCAAAGTTCTGATTTCAGCGGACTACGCGCAGATCGAGCTTGTGGTTCTGGCACATTTGAGCGGCGACAAAAATCTTTGCACGGCCTTTGAAAATGAAGTTGATGTTCACAAATCCACTGCAAGCCTGATTTATGGAGTTTCAATGAATGATGTTACGCCGGAAATGCGAAGAAGCGCGAAAACGCTCAATTTTGGCCTCATGTACGGAATGGGCGCGTTCTCGCTGGCAAAAGATTTGGAAATAAGCCGCGGTCAGGCAAAAGATTTTATCGACAATTATTTTGCGGTTTATTCGGGCGTAAAAGCCTTCTTCGACGAAAACGTACGCCATGCGGAAGAAAACGGCTTCATCAAAACAATTTGTGGCCGAAAACGAAAAATTCTCGCAATCAACAGCAGAAACAAAATGGAAAAAGAAGGTGCTGTCCGAGTCGCAAAAAATTCTCCGATTCAGGGAAGCGCAGCAGACATCGTTAAAAAGGCAATGATTGATGTGTGCGAAGCCCTTAAAGCAACGGGAAGCAAGGCAAAACTTCTGCTCCAGGTTCATGACGAGCTGATTTTTGAATGTGATGACGACGAAAAATCAATTTCGGATGCAATCGCGCTGATTCGAGACAAGATGGAACATGCGGTCAAACTGAACGTACCTCTCCGAGTTTCAATTGAATGTGATAAAAACTGGGGGAAATTCCATTGATAATTTGCGTTACAGGGCAGATGGCTGCGGGTAAGAATTTTATTTGCTCGCAGCTGGAAAAGCGGGGCTTTGTCTCACTGGACTTGGACAAAACTGCTCACGAAGCGATTTCTCTTTGCACGCCTCAAATTCTTGCAGCTTTTGGAGAGGAAGCAAAAAATCGCGGAATTTCTCTTTTGAATGCGGACGGCTCGCTCAACAGGCGGGCCCTGGGGCAGATTGTCTTTTCTGACAAGGAATTACTTTCACGGCAGGAGGCAATCGTTTACCCAAAAATCATTCAGATTACAACACAATATATAGAAGAAAATCGCGAAAAATCAGTCATTTTGAATGCGACGGTTCTTTTCAAAACTCCAGAACTTTTTTCAAAATGCGAGAAGATTCTTTTCGTAAAAGCTAATTTTTTCAAAAGGCTCATGCGCGCAAAAAAGCGGGACAAAATGCCGCTTCGACAGATTCTTGCACGCTTTAAAAGCCAGAAAAATCTTTTCAAAGAGTATAAAAACGCCGCAAAAGAACTCGACATTCCAATTGAACTAATTAAAAACTAAACATTTTTTCTGAAAATCCGATATTGAATTCGTAAGAATAAAAAACTTACTTAAAAGAGGATTTAATTATGGAACAGAAAAGAACTTTATGGATTGTCGCTGCGGCTGGTATCTTTTTGCTCGCAGTAGTTGGCGCAGCCTTGATTCTTTATTCGCCTTCATTGCATCAGCCAGCAGGCGTTCAGGCGGGCTTTGATCCGGCTTCAGGATGGATTAGTTCTACAAAACAGGGCGAAGTATCAGTTCCAGAGAATACTCTGGCTTTCACAACAGAAACAACGGCCCAGACTGACCAGACTTCCGCTCTCACTCCGTCTCCATTCACTGCATTTGATAACGTAAACGATACTCAGAAAATTGCGCAGGCTGACAATACTCTCCACGCTGACAAGCTCACTGTAATTTCAGATAACGCAACAGTTTATTCAAACGAAACAACAACAATCGACTTGAATTCACTCAAAGCTTCAACAGGAAACAGTCTCGTTGCAAAAAACGAGATGACAGCAAATCAGATTAATACAAATCGTCAGGTTGAGAAAAAAACTTACGAAGAGCCGGCCCCGGTTGCTGAAAACTACTACGCTCCGGCTCCAAGCACAAAAAAAGCCGTCGCAAAGAAAGAAACACCGAAAGCAAAAACTTCTTCAAGCAAAGCTGCAGTTGCAAAGACTACAGAGACAAAAGCCTCTGCAGCAAAAAAAGTTGCGGCTGCTGCTAAAAAAACTCCGGATTCATTCTGGGTTCAGGCTGCGGCTTACACAAGCAAACGAAATGCTGATGAAGCACGAACAACACTTGAATCAAACAAGATTCCAAGCGAAGTGTTCACATTCACTGATTCAAACGGAAAAACTTTCTACCGTGTTCGAGTCGGTCCTTATGTTACAAAAAGTGAGGCTGAATACTGGCAGACACGAATCGGCATGATTGATAAATTCGCCAGCTCAAAAAGCGTAATTGTAAATACATCAATCAACTAACTGCTGGCAGATTTTTTTGACAATCACTAAAGTGCAGAGAAAGTTTTTAAGGCTCCCCTGCACTTTTTTTTGTAATTTTCTGACTTTTTTCATTCTGCGTTGCCGAAAATCGATTTTTAAATCCTATAAATTTGCATGAAAAAGTTATTGGATTTATGCGAAGAATTTTCGCTGGGACGCAGATTTTTTTTCTGTATTTTGATGGCTTCGGTAAATTTTTCTCATGCCGATGAATTTTTTAATTTCGCGGAATTAAAGACGGCGGCAAATTTTACGATTCCAAATGAAAATGACAGAGAAAAGACAGTTTCAGGAAATACAGGACTTAGACTTTCGTTCCGTGATGCGGATTTCCGAGGCTTTGTCACGCTTCCAAAAACGGAATTTGATGAAATTCGCTCTTCAGAAAATATTCGGGAAAAACTGGATTTGTTTGATAATCCGCGGCTTGGAGCTGGATTTTTTCTGTTTAAGAAGAATTTTCCGACAACGATAAAAATCGGGCATAATTCTTACTCGAAATCAGTCTCAAAACTCAAAAACCCGTCTCCGCCTATGACGGCTAATCCGCTGGCAAAATCATTTGCTTTCTCAACAGGGATCGGAGCAAGCCTCACAAGTTTGACCTCAAGCACGCAACCTGTTTCATATTCAATCTGCGTGAAAAGCCTGGAAAAGATGTTCCCGGTCCAGTTTAGCGCAGAAAGTTTTGTGACCGAAGAAAAAGAAGGAGCGGCTCTGATTTCTGCAAAATTGCCTCTAAGCCGTTGTGTTTTTTTGCAGTCAGCAATTTCTGGCGGGCGATACAGTATTGAAGGACACTCGAAAATTCTGGAAAAGAATAACGCAGGTTTTGAGGAAGGGTATTTTTATTCCGGACTTGGAGAACTCTGCTTTCACTCCCCTCTTTTTAAAATTAATTTCTTTTCGGGGATCCAGGAAAGTCCTTATGATGTGAATCCGTTTTGGTTCAGGATTGACGGGCGCACAAGTTTCAGTAATTTGCTTTTAAATTTTTCATATTTTGCGATTCCGACCACTAAAGATTCGCCGAAAGTCGCCCCGTTGATCGGTGGCTCTGGCCAGGTTTGCAGGATTGTCGAACAGGCGAGCGTGAACCCGCAGATTTTATTCTTGTTTGATGATGAAAAGTCCTCTTCCGTTCGATTAGGATTCGCGGGCCTTGAAAATTGGAAGGTTACGGCCACAAATACGCCGGTACAGCTGAACACGGCAAAACTGAGAGCGGCAATGAGCTACGAGAGCAAATTTTTTAATTTAAGATTCGACTGGACACACGCGAACATCCTTTTGACAGGAGAGTCTCCGACAAAATCAGCAAGACCGGAAGAATACTTATCTTACGCAATTTCAGGTTCTTTTGCAGGGAAGGTATCAAAAATCTCGTTTTCAGGAAGCTGGACAAATTATCCGTCTGAGTCGAAAAACACGACAGAAAAGGCCGGTTATGCCGCAAACGTCAAAATTGCTGTTCCAAAAGCAAATCTTACGGCTCAAACAGGAATCGATGTGACGATGAAGGACGGCTCAAGGTGCGCGGGTGAATTTAATGCAGGAATGACTTATTCCGTGAGAATGAAATTTTTCCGATCCTCGATTAAACTGGCTGTTATCGTACCGTTTTAGCAGGCGTTGCGGGCGGCGATTGAGCCCGCAGAAGGGGTAGCGGAAAACGCGCCGCGATTGGAGCGGGGGGGAGACTTCCCCCTCAAAAAGTATTGAACAAGGCTCTGAATTCTTATATAATTCTATAATTCTACAATACTTGGAAATTTTTTTTTGAGAGGTAAACAATATGGCTTTTGATATTACTAAAGTACGTAATATCGGTATCAGTGCCCACATTGACTCTGGTAAGACTACCACATCAGAACGCATCTTGTTCTATTGTAACAAGATTCATGCGATTCACGAAGTTCGTGGTAAGGACGGTGTTGGTGCTGTAATGGACAACATGGAATTGGAGCGCGAGCGCGGTATCACAATTCAGTCAGCAGCTACTCAGGTTCAGTGGAAGGACATCACTATCAACCTTATCGACACACCGGGACACGTTGACTTCACAGTCGAAGTAGAGCGCTCACTCCGCGTTCTTGACGGTGCTATCATGATTCTTTGTGCTGTTGCAGGCGTTCAGTCTCAGTCAATCACAGTTGACCGCCAGCTCAAACGCTATCATGTACCTCGAATCGCATTCGTAAACAAATGTGACCGCCAGGGTGCAAATCCAATCCGAGTTTGCCACCAGCTTCGCGACAAGCTCGGTCTCAACTCTCACATGGTTGAGCTTCCAATCGGTCTTGAAGACAAACTCGAAGGCGTTGTTGACTTGGTTGGTATGAAAGCTATCTATTTCGACGGCGACAATGGTGAAAACGTACGCATCGCAGAGATTCCTGCAAACATGAAAGAAGATGCTGCAAAATATCGTGCAGAACTTTTGGACGCAGTTTCTAACTTCGATGACGAGCTCATGGAGACTCTTCTTGAGGAAAAAGAGCCAACTGAAGCACAGATTATCAAAGCTATCCGCGCTGGTACTCTTTCAGAGCAGTTCGTTGGTGTATTCTGTGGTTCAGCTCACGTTAACAAAGGTATTCAGCCACTTCTCGACGGTGTTGAGCGATACCTTCCTAACCCAACAGAAGTTCACAACTATGGTCTTGACCTCGACAAAAACGAGGAGCAGGTTGAGTTGTTCAACGTTCCAGACAAGCCATGTGTTGCACTTGCATTCAAACTTGATGACGGCCAGTTCGGTCAGCTCACATACATCCGTATCTACCAGGGACGCTTGCCAAAAGGCGCAGAGCTTACAAACGTCCGCACAAAGAAGAGATTCAAGGTCGGTCGTCTTGTCCGCATGAACTCAGCTGCAATGGAAGATATTTCAGTCGGCGAACCAGGCGACATTTGTGCTTTGTTCGGTGTTGACTGTGCTTCTGGCGATACATTCTGTGGCGAAGGAATCAACGTTGCTATGACTTCAATGTTCGTTCCAACACCAGTTATTTCACAGGCTGTTAAACCAAAAGACAAATCAATGGCAGCTAACTTTGCTAAAGCTCTCAACCGCTTTACAAAAGAGGACCCGACATTCCAGACAGAGCTTGATCCTGAGTCTAATGAGACAATCATCAAGGGTATGGGTGAGCTTCACCTTGCCGTTTACGTTGAGCGAATGAAGCGTGAGTACAAATGTGAGGTTGAAGTAACTCCACCAAAAGTAGCTTACCGCGAGTCTATCACAACACAGGCTTCGTTCAACTACACACACAAAAAACAGACTGGTGGTTCTGGTCAGTACGGTCGTGTTGCCGGATTCATGGAGCCATTGGCAGACAAAGACTACGAGTTCGTAGACGCAATCAAGGGTGGTGCTATTCCTAACGAATACATTCCATCTTGTGATAAAGGTTTCAGACGCGCAATGGAAAAAGGTTCCCTCATCGGAGCTCCTGTTGTTGGTATCAAATGTACAATCAACGATGGTCAGTACCACCCAGTTGACTCTTCTGATATCGCATTCCAGACTGCAGCTATTGGTGCATTCCGCGAAGCTTACGAGAAGGCAAAGCCAGTTATCCTCGAGCCAATCATGAAGGTTTCTATCGAAGGACCTACAGAATTCCAGGGTAACATGTTCGGTCTTATCAACCAGCGCCGTGGTGTAATTCTTGAGTCTACTGATGAGAACAACATGTCTGTAGTTAACGCTGAAGTTCCACTTTCAGAAATGTTCGGCTTCTCTACAATCTTGCGTTCTTCAACACAGGGTAAAGCAGAATTCACAATGGAATTCCTTAAATACGGACGAGTTCCAAACAATGTTGCAGACGAGCTCATCAAAAAGTATCAGGAAGAGCGAAAAGCAGCACAGAAATAAGTCATAACGAGTACTCCGTTCAAACAAAGTGCTTGTTATTCCGATGAGTTTTCTTTCAGGAAACTCACTCCTTTCCGTCGCATCCTTGCGACGGAGTTAACTTGCTTTCAAGGCGAAAGGAAACTGAAAAATCAGTTTCCTTTTTTTTTAAAGTCGTGTTATAATAAATTAAAGAGAGTTTAAGGCAAAGGAGGATGATAAAAACTAATCCTACGTAATTTATCACGTCCAGTTTTTTGCCGTCGGCAGAAACTTATGAATTAGTTGCCTTCATGCAACATTCCTAACACAGATTTTACATTTACAGGAGTTAATTATGGTTAAACAGGATCTTTATGACAAAAGCACAATTCGTCTTTTTGACGCTGCTACAGAAGGCGGCTTGAAGGCCGGTGAAATCGGTCTCGTAACATCAAAGAAGGGCTTGGGCAAAACATCCGTTCTCGTTCAGTTCGGTATGGATACACTTTTGCAGGATAAACAGCTCGTACACGTAACATTTGACCTTCACTCTTCAAACGTTATTTCATGGTACGACGGAATTTTCACAGAGCTTGCAAAAAAGAAGAATGTTGGAAACGCAGCAGAGCTTAAGGAATCAATCGTTTCAAAACGAACAATCCTCAACTTCTCTCTCGACAACTTCTCTCTTTCAAAAGTTGTTAATACACTCAACGCTCTCAAAGCTGGCGGAATCGCTGTCGCAGGAGTTATCCTCGATGGTATCGACTTCGCAAAAGTCTCTGAGGACGACGTAAAGGCTGTTTCTGAATACGCAAAGAAAGAGAACGTAACAGTTTGGGGAGCTTCTACAGCAGAGGGCGACAAGCTCACTGCTTCTGTTCCTGCAAACCTCGAAGGCTACTTCTCTGCAATCGTTCACTTGAACCAGAAGACAGATGCTGTCGCAGTTGATGTTCTCAAAATCCACGACAAAAAGAATGTTGAGTCAGGCCTCAAGCTTGACACCAAGACATTGCTTATCACAAAAGCATAAGTTATAAACCACAGATTACACAGATGGCACAGATTAAATATATCTTATACAAAAATCTGCCTTAACAAAGTGAAAGATTTTCGTACAGAAAATTTATAATCTGTGTAATCTGTGACATCTGTGGTTATTTTTTTTTCAGAATATTTCCCGCCTTGTGCGGGATTTTTTTGTCATTGTGTCACATTTTGATTTGTGCTAAAATCTTTCTATTATAATCATTTCGAGGAATCATAATGAAATTAACTTGTGGTATCGTTGGACTTCCTAATGTCGGAAAGTCTACTATTTTTTCTGCTTTGACAAAATCTCCGGCACCTGCTGAGAATTACCCTTTCTGTACTATTGATCCAAATGTTGGTGTTGTTGAGCTTCCAGATGAACGCCTTGATTTTATGGCAAGCGTTTTCCAGCCAAAAAAGAAAATTGCCGCAACAGTTGACTTCGTTGATATTGCGGGCTTGATTAAGGGTGCGTCAAAAGGTGAAGGACTGGGCAACCAGTTCCTTGCAAACATCCGCGAAACAAGCGTAATTGCTCACGTTGTACGATGCTTTGATAATCCTGACATCCAGCACGTTCGTGAAGACGCAAAAACAGACGCTTCAATTGATCCTGAGAGCGATATTCTTACTATTAACTATGAACTTTGTCAGGCTGACATCGACACGATTACCAAACGCGAGGACAAAGTTACCCGCCAGATTCGTGCAATGGGCAAAGCCGAAGAAAAGAAATTCGCCGGCTACCGAAGCGCAGTCGATAAAATCTTGCCTTTGCTCCAGGACGGAAAATGTGCCCGCCAGGCTGATTTAACAGAAGAAGAAATGGAAGGAATTTACGACCTTCATCTTCTTACAATTAAACCACAGCTTTTCGTGTGCAACATTGATGAGGACACAATCGCTGAGGGCACAAATAAATATGTTGAGCAGGTTAAAAAAATTGCTGCAGAGGAAAAGAGTGAAGTCATCGTAATCTGCGGTAAATTCGAAGCAGACCTTGCCGACATCAAAGACGAGGCAGACCGCAAGGACTTCATGGAGAGCGTCGGGCTCAAAGAAAGCGGTCTTACAGTTTTGGCTCGCGCAGCTTATCATCTCATGGGATTGCGAACATTCTTCACAGGTGGCCCGGATGAATGCCGTGCATGGACAATCCACGAAGGCGACAAAGCTCCACAGGCAGCTGGTGTTATCCATACAGACTTTGAGAAAGGCTTCATCAAGGCCGAAGTTTACTCTGTAGAAGATTTGCGACAGTACGGAACCGAAGCTGAAATCAAAGCTCACGGAAAATACCGCCAGGAAGGCAAGGACTACGTCGTTCAGGACGGAGACTGCATTTTCTTTAAGTTCAATGTCTAACAAAGACTAGCGTTAGGAACAGAGCAACTGCATTATAATCGATTTACTATTGAAAATGACGCTAAGGAATGAAACGGCTTACGAAGACACTCGTTTTGTGCTGCCGCACAAGCGGCAAACGTATATAGTTACAGGCACAAAACGCGTGTAGCATGCTAGCATGCGACTTCGATAAGCCGTTTTCATGACTGGGAGTTATTTTTAACAGGAAGCATTTATAATGTTTTTGTTCTCGGCGTTACTTGAACGCCAATCGCTCCGGAGATTTTTTTTATGGCCAATATGACTTCAAAATCAAGTCGCGGCGCACTCTCAATGTTTCAGCTTGCCTTGCCGCTTGTATTGGAACAGTTTTTCAGGATTCTTGTTTCTTCAGCAGACACGATAATGCTCAGCTCATACTCGGACAAGGCTGTTGCGGGCGTGGGCTTAATGGCCCAGTACGTATTTTTCCTGAACCTGCTTTTCAGCATGATTGCAACTGGCACTTCAATTGTTCTCGCTCAGTATATCGGAGCAAAAAAATCAAAGGAAGACTTGAACTCAATCGCCAGTGCGAGCACGGTTATGATTATCCAGCTGGGAATTTTCATGACCATTCTTGTAATCTTCGGGTTAAGATTTCTTCTTGCCTGCTATACGCTCGAAGATTCGGTCAGAACGGCTGCTTACGAATATTTCATCATATTCGGTGGAATCGGTGCCATTTTTAACGCGCTGAATATCCTGCAATCGGCAATTCTCCGCTGTTACGGTTACACAAAACAGGCGCTTTACGTCACTTTGGTTGCAAATATCATCAATGTCGTGGGAAACGCGCTTTCTTTGTACGGCTTTTTCGGGCTTCCGATTTTGGGTGTAAAAGGTGTGGCTGGCGCTTCACTTATCGCAGCCATCGTTTCATGCATCCTTCTTGCGATAATCATCAGACAAAAATCTGACATCTGCTATAATCTCAAAGGCTGGCGAAAAACTCCAAAACACTTTTACAAACTGATTCTCAAAGTCGGCATTCCGACTGCGAGTGAAAGTCTCTCTTACAACGTGTCTCAAATCGCAATTATGGCGATGATTTCCACGCTCGGAACCGCAGCCATGAGTGCACAGGTTTACACAAGAACAATCTGTCAGTACGTTTACATCGTTGCGATCGGAATGGGTGCGGCCTGTCAGATTAAAGCAGGGTATTATGTGGGAGCACAGCAAAGTGAAATTGCCTACAAAAAAATGTTCGGATACTCGCTTGTGGCAACGGCTGTTTCGCTCACCATGATTTCGCTTGTAAACATCTTCTCAAATCCAGTAATTTCAATTTTTACGACGGCTCCAGAAGTCTCGTCAATCGTAAAAACTTTGCTCCGTCTCTCAATTCTCGTTGAATTCGGGCGTTCATTGAACCTGATTTGGATTGGTGGCCTCAAAGGGGCTGGGGATATTCGTTTCCCGGTTCTTTACGGAATGTGCTCGAACTGGGGAATCATGGTCTTTTTGAGCTGGCTTTTGGGCCTTCAATTTGGATGGGGCGTTGCGGGCTGCTGGCTCGGAATCGGACTCGACGAAACAACCCGCGGAATCGTAATGATTTTCAGGTGGGTAAGCAAACGCTGGATGACAAAATCACTGATAAACTAAATTTCCAGAGTACCTACAACAGTGCTGTCTTCTTCTTTTGGCTCACTTCGCCTTTTGAAGAATGACGGCTTTTTATTTTCTTCATCAGTTACAGTTTTTTCTTCTTTATCTTTCTTTGGGCTGCGTTTCGCTTTTGGGGCTACCATAAATCCGAACATTGAGCCGCACAAACCACCTGCGATATGAGCAACAGTGGAAATATTCTCTGCTTTTGGCGCATTAATCAATTCACGGCCAAGATAAATCGCGACCACAAAAATAAAAGTCAGCGGAATCACATTTTTATCGAGAGTTGTGATTGAAGCAAGAATTATCAGCATGAAAACAACACCGCTCGCACCGAGCAAAGGTCGAGGGATAAGGCAGACATTTATGACGCCCGTGACAAAGGCCGTGACGACAAACATCAGCAAGACCATTTTTGAGCCGTAACGTTCTTCCATGAGAGGACCGAGCAGCAAAATGAAAGCAAAGTTGCCTAAAAGATGGTTCCAGTCGGTGTGCCCGAGAATATGAAGAAAAAGTCTGAAATAATCGAGTCCGCTCTTGTAATTGAAGCCACCGTTTGAGCCGATTCGGGCAGGAGCTGTGAAAATCGCCGGAATCAAGTGTTTACCGAGCAAAAAATCATTCAGCAAAAGGATTACGACGCACATGATTGCGAAGGTCAGAGTTACCGGGGCATTATAAGTGACACGAAACTTTTTTTTCATATTGAGATTATCGGCAAAATAAAAGGGTAAGGAAAGACGATTTAACACAGATTTAACATACAATTTTCTATTTCTGTTGAGAGGGGGCGGGAAATCAGATATACTAGCTTTCATGGTAAACTTAAAATGGCTGGTGCTTGCTCTTGCTGTGGCGATGTATGCGCTTGTAATTGCAAAGCAGGACAAAAAGGTAATTTTTACGAGCGTTACGGCGCTTTTGGTGATTGGGCTTGGGATTGCTTTTCCAGGGGCAATTTTTACAAGCGGAAGCGGGCGATTTTACGCGCTCACACATGCTTTTTCATCTCTCGTCAACTGGAACGTACTCATGATTTACGTGGGCAGCATGACGATTGCGGCTCTTTTTCTGTATTCGAAAGTTCCTGCAAAGATTGCGGATTTTCTGGTTAAGGTCAGTCCTTCCACAGGCCTTGCGATTGTTCTTATTCTTGCAATGACGGGAATTATTTCGATTTTCGTCGAGAATGTCGCGACAGTGCTTGTAATGGCTCCGATTGCGCTTTCGCTCTGCAAAAAACTCAAGATGAACCCAACGATGTTCATGGTCGGACTTGCCGTAATGTCAAATCTTGAAGGAACTGCAACTTTGGTTGGCGATCCTCCGAGCATGATTTTTGCAAGTTATGCGGGCTACACATTCAATGACTTCTTCGTGCACGCTGGCCGTCTCTCAATTTTCTTCGTCGTACAGAGCGGTTTGCTTGCGGGCTGTATTTTCTTCTACGCAGTGTTCGCACGCCTCAAAGAAAAAACTGAGGTTGAGGGCGAGCCGGTGATTTCTGTCGTTCCGGCAATACTTCTGCTAGGCTTGATTTTTGGTCTGGCAGCAATTTCTTTTATTCCGAATGAAGTGCCTTTCCTTTCCGGCGGTTTCGTGATGGTTCTGGGCTTAGCAGGCATTCTCTGGTACATTTTCTCACAGAAAAAATCTGGCATCGAGACCTGGGAGCTCATCAAGGGACTGGACTGGGAGACAATCGCATTTTTGATTGGAATTTTCGTCGTTGTCGGAGCAATCAGCGAGACAGGCCTGCTCAAAGACTTTGCGGATTTCCTTGCCCGAATCACAGGCGGAAACAAACTTGCGGGCTTCATTCTGATTCTTGCAGTTTCGATTTTCATTTCAGGCTTCGTTGACAATGTTCCTTACATCATCGTAATGCTCCCTGTTGCCGGCAATATGGCAGAAAGCATGGGAATCAACCGCGAGCTATTCCTTTTCGCGCTTTTGATTGGATCTTGTCTGGGCGGAAACCTCACTCCTTTCGGTGCAAGCGCAAATGTCGTTGCAATGGGCATCGTAAAAAAAGAAGGCCACCCGATGAGCTTTGCAAAATGGCTCAAACTGGGCGGCACTTTCACGCTGATTACAACCGCGGCGGCCGCAATCGTCCTGTGGCTTTTGTGGGCATAAATTTTGACGCAGATTAACGCAGATGGACACAGATACAATACTAAAATCCGCGTTTATCTGCGTGCATCCGCGTCTAGCTATACATCAAGTGAAAATACCGCACCGGCTTCGGGAGCAACACCTGCAAGACCGTAGCCTGTAGCCTGCGCAACCTGAATATTTGTTTGAATTTTTGACTGAGTGCTCTGAATCAGCGCGTCGAGCTGAGAATCATCCATGTTTTCCGGAGCAACATTTATTTTCGGCTGATTCTTCATCGAAATGAGCTGATTCAAAAGTGAATTAAGAATCTGAATCTTTGAAATTGAAACGCCCTGCTGATTGGGCTTTGCGGCAACTCCTGTAACATGATCAAAGTGAGCGTAAATTACGTTCTGCTGAGCCACGGGAACATAAAGCTTTCCATGCCCGCTTGAAGAAACTACTCCTGAATAATTAAAATTGCTTGCGTTCAATGAAATTCCGTTTACCATAATCTCACCTCACAATCTCCCACCAAAACTTTTTTCTATTTAGATTATCGGAATGTGAGAAAAGGAGATTAGAAAAAATTAATTAAATTGATTTCTCCAGGTGGCAATTCTTTCATCAATGGATTTTATTGCGGTTGTAGTGTCGGTATTTGTAGCTTCGGAGAGATACGGAATAATTACGCGCTCTTTTAGGCTTTCCCAACGGGAAGGAAGCGGAAGCGGTGCGACCAGAGAAGATTCTTCCGGCATTTTTCCAAGCAGAATTTTGTACGAAGAAGGGAAAACCCGCTCATTCACGCTCTTTATTGAAGAAAATCCACTGCAAATTCCGAAAGTCTGGGTGTCGAGGTTCATCCGCATGGCGCGGTCAATCAGATTCTTTTGAGTTGATTCCGAGAAAAACCACGTGACAAAATCACAGGCTGCCCGAGTGTTTTTTGACTTGCGGTAAAGCCCCAGTGAAGTCATATCATCGTTCACAAAGATTTTGCCGTCTTTACCAAGCCAGTGGAAAGCAATATTTTCGGTCTGCTCGCCTGGAATATTGAAAAAATCATCGCTTTTAATGTAAGCGAACAAACAGCGGTCTGAATTTACGAGCTTGTGGGCAGGAGCATAAAGATATTTGAAGGAAAAGTCCTGCTCGGCAGCAGTTCCGCCGTTTTTATTCCGAGACCAGTTTTTGATGTAAGCAATCGTGGAATTCAAAGAATCAGTGTTCCAGGAAAAAATATTTCCTTTTTCAGTGAATTCAATTCCGTTCATTTTGGCCACATGGAACAAGAAATTTGCATTCCAGGAAGGAGCGTAGCCCATTTTGACAAACACTTCATGCTCTGACTTTTGGTTGAACCCCGCCGCAGAATCACGGATTGTATCGGAATCAATCAGCATGTTCTCGGCAATCAAATCATGGTTTTTCTGAGCAAAAATCATCGTAGGAATGTTAAAACTAACAGGAATCAAATATTGAGTGCCGCCAACTTTTCCGTATTCAAGAAGCGGCGCATAAATCGAAGAAGGATTTATCTTGCTGCGACCGAAAACACGTTCAAGGGAAGAAAAATTCTTTTTGATGCGAGAGTTACGCAAAAACGAGCCGATTACGATGTCTGGATTCTGCTCGTCCTTTGCGGGAGGCAGAGCTGACGCAAGCTTTTCTTTGTAAACGACAACAGCCTTGGCCTTGTTCTGGGCGACGTTAAAAAATTCCACATAAGAAACGATTTCCGGCCGGTCAGTCCAGATTACGACAGGTGAAGAATTACCGCAAGAAAGAAAACTGAAAACGGAAAGTGGAAAGAGGAAAATGAAAATATTTTTGATTGCAAAGCGGAATATTTTTTTCAATTTTGATAGTCCTTTTTATAGGGGAATTATAGCATAAAAAGCTGGTGTATCATAGAGTGTAAGCAGCTGGGACATACAGCAATACTTTTATCTGCGCACGGCAATGCTTACATGTAAGTACAGCAATGCTTATGTGTAAGCACGGCAATGCTTATGTGTAAGCACGGCAATGCTTATGTGTAAGCACGGCAATGCTTGTATGTAAGTATTGCTATACTCATGCGTAAGCACAGCAATAGTTTTTTGTAAGTACTTGCCGTGAATTTAAGTTGTGTAAAGATTTTCAAAAATATACTACAATTTTTCTATGATACAGATTGAGAAGCAGAAAGCAGGGGGCGTTTTTTTATGATACGAAATATAGGTTTCAATTTTTTTTGTCCTTTTCATGGATGAATTACAGCATAAAAAAAATTGAAGCACAAAAGTCTGTTAAAATCTTGAAATAACTGCACTTTTTGGCATTTAAAATAGTGAAAAAACTGCACTATTTCGCTTTTAAAATCTTGAAAAAACTGCACTAAAAAGATAGATTCATTCTATTTGGGGAAAGGCAAAAAATAATAAAATGCCTGAAAAAATCAAACCTTTGGAGTAGTCTATGGAAATTGTACAGGTTTACCCACAGGACAATTACGATGTCGTTCTTTATTTTGTTGACGGAAAAATCAAAAAATACAATGTTTCTCACCTTGTCGGGCAGGGGGTTTTTAAGTGCCTCGAAGATATTGATTTTTATAAAAATAATTGCACCGTGCTGAATCATACTCTGGCATGGACACTCGATGGCAAATACGATTCTTCCAATTGCTTAGATCTGGATCCTTATGTTCTCTATAATGAAGGAATCGAAATAACCGACCCCTTACAGGAAATTGCGTAAGGGAGGGGGGCTTACCGTCTGCCATACGGCAGCCGGGTCGGCAAGCACTTTCGTTGTCGTGCTTGTTTGCTATCCGCACTTCCGCTATCTCTTCATTGCTCCACTTCGTTCCGCAACGCCTGACGGCGGTGCTACAATCCCTAAGCCAAGGAGATAATTTAAAGATTTATTGTCCTTCTTTGTTTTGTCGTCTTCGTTCATCATAACGATAAATTTTTATAAAAATACATTTTTTTAATTCAAACTCATAATCTTTATATTTCTTATCCGTTGTTCCATGAAAATAGTTAAAATCATTCCATAATTTGCAGAAATTTAAATCACAATCTTGCAAGTGAAAACAAGCTTTTTCATATTCGCTACTCTTATCACCGTTATCTGTTCTTGTGTTTTGCATTTCTTCAATGTGTTCAACTATTTTACAATATTCACATTCATTAGTAATAGAATTTAAAATTGGTTGCATAATATTCAGCAATTTTTTTTTGCCATATTTAGACGAATAATATTTTGTTCCTTTTCCTAAGCCTTGAATTCGATATATACTAATTCCCAAAGCACCAAGAAAAATTGTAAAAACAGATTGAAATATATTTGGTGCATATTCTAAAGCTTTTTGCAAAGAAAACTTACAAAATGTAAATCCGTAAGCTATCGATAAAACAAAAGAAATGACAGAAGCTAAAACTATAACTATCCAAAATGTTTTTATCGTTATAGGAATTTTCTTTCCATCATTCGTTATTTCCATAATCATCTCCTCACGCAAAAATTAACTCTCTCCAACAGCCCGCCATGCCAAAAGGCACGGCGAAGCATTTTGAGTTACAGGTCTTTTGCCCACTCGGTGTATTCTTCGATAGACATTACAGGCATCTCCTTTATGTGCCTATCAGGCCCATCAAGAATACCTATTGGTTTAACATATACTTCAGAATTTTCAGGCAAATTTGCCAGAGGAATATTATATAGAGCATCCCAAGAAGTACTAAATTCTATTTCTGAAAAATAAAGGTTCTGTGGCTTTATATTAGAAAAATTTAGATTTCGACCGCCCCATTTGAATTTTATAAGTCCTTGCCTTATACAGTAATCAGTATCATCATATAATCCAATTCTTAATTCCCAGTATCGAGAATTATAATCCTTCCAATAAGCATTATCATAATGATTAAATATGCTATTAACATTTCGGGTCCAATTTGCATTTTGAGGGTTTTGTTTAATTTTTTCCCATTCTTCAGCAATTTGTTTTCCAATAAGCATTAACTTGCGTATAGGTACAAGTTTTGCACCAGGCTTAATATCAAAAGTAACATTTCCATTATCTAATCTAGCACTTATATTAGAAAAATCATAAATACATATAAAGAGATTTTTTTCAAAATATGCATCCAATTCTTTAAAAATCCTTTGCCATTTCGCAGTTTGTTGTTTCTCGTATTCGGCTTGTGCCTTCAAATTCGCAATAGCATTTCCAGAAACAGTGCCGTTCGTTCCTAAAATGCTATTGATTCCTGCACTCGCTTCTTTTTTTGTCGCTCCATTTTCTTGTGCTTCCGCATAGAATGCAAGTGCTTCAATCAGATTGTCTGCTTTTTCTGCAGCGGCACCTTTTGCGAGGGATTTTGTTGCGTTCAGGGATTTTTTGTCGGTCTTGGCAAGCTGCGTTTTTTCTTTTTCAGTCAAGCCGATTCCAAGTCCGTCAAACAGTTCTGAGATAATTGCACGAACGCTTGTTCCGTCCTCAATTTCTTTTGTGCCAGCCCTGTCGTTGTAAGCAGCCTTGATTTCGTTCGTTGTGATGTCTATCGCACGGAAGTTCAGCTCATACGAAGATGAAAGTGCCGTGATTGAACCAAAGACTGCATACTGTGCGTTAGTCATCTGTCCGAGTTGAACGGCATTTTCTTCGGTGTAAAAGCCAGTCTCACCAAGTTCCTGCTCTGCCTTTGTCAAATCTTCGTTGGCACGGTCAAGAACGGTCATTTTTGAATACTTCGCAAGATTTCCAGTGATTGAATCCTGAAAGAACTGTGGCATCCAGCTTTCGGCTTTTCCGCCATTTCGTACTTCCGGGGCTGTGACGGCAATCACAAGACCTGCACCTTTGTATAAATTTTTGTCTGATTTAGTTTCTTTTACAGATGATGATTTTTCTGTCGTTGTAGCAGCCTCACTGACTTCCGCAGTCGAACCACACGCAGACAAAAAAATCATCATCACAGAAAACAATATGACGATGATTTTTTTCATTTTATTCTCCTAGTTGAACAATATAGCTGCTGCAAGAGCCTCGGCATCAGCCCATTCTTTGTCTGCACCAGTTACAGTTGCTGCAGACTGATAAACGGGGCTGCCAGAAAGGTAAGCCGCTTTTGTCGCATCTGCTACAGCTTCCGTCTTTTTTACGCTGGCATCAGCTGCAATTTTTGTACGCTCTGTCTTTGCGTTCTGCATGATTTTTGCAAGTTCCTGCTCTGCTGCGGCTTTCTGCTGTGCCGGTGCAAGCGAAGCCTGAACATCAGCCATCTGCTTATTGATTTCAGCTTTCTGTTTTGCTTCTTCCTGACTCATAACAGTCGGGAATCGGGCATCATGCATCATCTCGCTTACCAAACCTTTAACAAAATCCTGCTCAGGACTAAGTTCGTCAGCAACGCCACCCAAAACCTGTTTGACATATTTCGCAGTTGTCTGCGCCCATGTATTTGCTGGAATCTGGTAAATCTGATAAACAATATAGCTTGTCTTTTTCTCACCAGAAACAGGGTCAACTTCAACAACCTGCTGCCAATATTCTGTTGCTTTCTGATGTCCTGTTATCTCTGCATTTGACTGAGTTTTTGTGACTTCCTCAATCGCCTGTCGGGTTGCATCACTCAAATTACCAGAGCGAGCTTGTTCAGCCGCATAGACATTGACCGACTGCTGAAGTTCTCTTGCAATCGTTCTGGCATAAGCCATATCAGCGCGCATTGTTGCAGAGCGAACATCCGCACCAGTTCCTGTTGAACGACGGAAAACATCACCATCCTTCTTTTTGAAAGTAGCGATATACGCAGAAAAGTCACCTCGAACGGCAGGAGCAAGCCAAGCCGGAGTCGCTTCTGTTCCGAGAGTGCGTCCGTCCCAGTCAACAACGACAGTCTCTTTTCCCGCAACAGTTACGCCTGAATTTGAAGCAGGTTTTATGCTGGTATTTGAAGTCATATTGCTTGTGCTTCCACAGCTTGTCGCCATAATTACCGCAATTGCAGCAAATCCAATCAAAATTTTTTTCATATTTTCCTCCAAAATATTTTATGCCTTTACAAGGCTAATTCACTTTGTAAAGATTTTTGAATCTCTCCTGCAACTGCAGAAAAAGCCCGTTGTTTTGCTACAGATTCATTCTTTGCCCCGACTTTTTTAAGTTGCCTGCTTGCCGAATAAATCACTTCGCCAGCTCTTTCAATTTGAAGCGTAAAAGATGGCGTGAAGAATGTTCCAGCAGGGAGAGTTTGTGTGTTCTCAGAGATTTCTACAGAACAAAGATATTCTGCGTTTTCATTTAGAGTTTTTATTCCAATTTTTGAGAAAATTTCTTTGACAGATTTTGAAACCCGATCCTCGTAATCCGAAGAAACTTTTACAGAAACAAAAGAACTTTTTGCTATTTTTCGGATTGCAGCCTCAATGTCAGAGATTTTGTTACGAGTCCCACCATATTTTGCAGCACGGTCAGGATTCAAAATCATTGCAAAATCTAGTTTTTTAATCAGTTCGCTTTGTTTTGCTTCTTTTGAAGCCCTCGAAAGTCCGATGATTTTAGAAAGGTTGTCCGATTGAGAAATTGCATTCGAATAAAATTGCTCAAAACTCTGCACGGAATCCTCAATTTTCGGCTCATAAATCCGCCACGCTTCCTCACGGTCAATGTATGCCGTCACTTCGTATTGTTTTTGCTTTTTGTCAAACTTTGGTTTCGTATAATGAACCGCAAAAAGTTCAGTCTGAGAATTGACAAAAACTTCTTCGGTCATTGTGCTGTTTGCGCCGACATTTGTAACAGTCGTTCGTTTCTCAGCTTTTACTTCAATACTCATCTGGAAGAATTTTGAAATCGCAACCAAAGCGGCATTCTCAGCAGACTCTTTTGTTACCCCGTAACCAGTTTGAGCGATGTAAGATGAATTATTAAGAAAATCTTCCGCAAATGCAGAAAAAGCAGAAATCAAAAAGAATGATATTAATAGAAGAAAAGTTGTGATTCGTTTCATTTTTATCTAGCTTTCAAGGTCTTAAAGGCTTTTTCAAAAGATTTATATAGTCTACAAGACTATATAAAGAAAATAGTATCACTCTAAAAGGCAATATGTCAACAAAAATCTAGCCTATAATAAAATTAAGGGCAAATTATGACAGAAAATTTCTTTGCAGACCGACTGCGCTTCTTACGAAACGAGCGAAATATTTCAGCACGAGAAATGAGTCTTGCACTTGGTCAAAATGAATCCTACATCAACAAAATTGAAACTTGTCAGCGTTCTGTTTCGATGTCAGCTTTTTTCAATATCTGTGATTTTCTTTCAATAACTCCGTCTGATTTTTTCAATGAGAACATTCATACGACAGATTTCAACTCAGAAACATTTCTTTCTATTTATAAGCAACTTCCCCAAACGCAAGCCAATCATATTTTTGCCATAATGAAGGATTTATTGAAAAAATAAACTCCAAGCCTATTTCGGGAAATAATATAGAAAGACACACATGCAAACATGCAGCAAGTACTAAAAGTTGACGAAACTGCAATAGCGGTGTATAGTAAAAGAAAGCGGGGACGCTTGCAAATGAGCGACCGCCTCCGTAGCAAGTTGTTAAAACCCGTCCGAAAGTTGTCAGCTACAGGGCGGGCTTTTTTATGCTTCTAACCTATTTTAACAGGAAAGAGAGCAGATCTATAATCAGTGAAATGATTGTAATAACAAGCATTACAATTCCATAAAACGTCACGCGAAAAGTTGTTTTTCGAAAAAAAAAATCACACGGAGCCAGTCCATGTGATTTATACAAGCGGGCGTTGCGGGTAGGGAGACGGTCGCCGTAGGCGAACAAACTCACGAGGTGAGTTTGTAGTCGAGTCTCGGTGAAGGCTATGCCTGAACCGCGAGCCTGTATCGGGGATTTTAAGGGGCTTGCCCCTTAGGAGAGGGGGTAGCGGAAAACGTTTGCGTTTGGAGCGAGGGGGATAGGGAGCGACGGCGTAGCCGACAAAAACTGTGAGACAGTTTTTGAGCGAGTCTCGGCGAAGGCTGAGCCTGAGCCGTTCCCCCCCTCCTGCTTTCAGTTTTCCACTTTCAACTTTCCACTTTTTACATCTCTTCTGCAGCGGCGTAAATCGCTGAGTAAACCTGATCGATTTTGTCTTCGTCTACTGAGCTGAATGCTACGCGCAAAGTGCTTTCGTCGATTGAGATTGTGCCAATCTGCTTTTCGTGAAGGATTTTAAGGCGCAATTCTTCGGCGTTGCATTTTGTGTGGAAGCTCATGAAGTAGCCAGAGTTGAACGGCAATGCTTCGAGCACGCTTGATTTGTGTGTGTCAACGAATGCGCGGACTTTTTTGTAGCGGGCGCAGAGCATATCCCGGAAAAGCTTCTTTTCTTCTTCGATTTTTGGCTCTGAGAAGGCGTGAAGGGAAATTGACTGGCTTGGGCTTGAAGAGCAGCTGACTGATGAGCGGATGAGGCCCATGAGTTTTTTTTCAAGTGCAAGATACTGCTCGTCGCTGATACCTTTGCCTGCGAATGTGAGGAAGCCGCATCGGAATCCCCAGACGAAATCTTCTTTTGTTGGTCCGTCAACTTTTACGGCGAGGACGTTTTCGTGAAGGCATGCGAATTCTGCGAAAAGTGACTGCGGATAGATGTCCTCTTCATAGTTGAGGCCGAAATATGCGTCGTCATCCCAGATGATGATTTTTGTGCCTTTTTCAGCAAGGCTTTTTACGACCTGAACAATCTGTTTTGCCTCGGCGTTCGTTGGTGAGTAGCCGCTTGGATTCTGAGGGAAGTTGAGAAGGACTCGGACTGAGCCTGATTTTGCCTCTTCTTCCATTGCTTTTTTGAATGAATCGATGTCAAATCCGCCGTTTGCAAACATGTTGAATGTGTGAAGCTCTGCTCCACGGCGAGTCTCTACAACGAGAGCGTAATTGTCCCATGAAGGATTTGCGACCAGAAGCGGATGATTTGAATCCACGAAAAGGTCAGAAAGATATGAGATTCCGGCTGTGAGGCCCGGGACTACGACTGGATTTGAAGTAGCCTTGCCTGCAAGCCCCGGATTTTTTTTGAGCATGAGTTCCTTCCATTTTTTGCGCAAGTCAGGGTTGCCGGCTGTCGGTGTGTAAGAAACAAGTTCGGCATTTGTAAGCTCCGGTGCGAATTTTTTGACAGACGGAAGAGCAGCTGGTTTGCCCTCAATCATCGTGGTGCCGATTGTTGCGTTTGCGACTTTGCCAAACTGTTTTGCCTCGCCGCCCTGAGAAATAATGCCTCGCGGGAAGAAAATGCGAGTTCCCAAATCTGAAAGAAGATCCCCTGCGACTGTTCCGCGGAGAGTGTCGTTCAATTCTTGTGCCAATGGATTTAACATGATGAAAATATTTTATTGATAGAAATATTCAGTGTCAATGAAAATACTGCATATTTATGCATAAAAATGCAAATTTTGTGAATATTTTGCATAAAACGTGAATAATTCTACGATACTACAACAATTTCATCTTATTTGATATACTTTTCTTATGAACGAAAACTTTACAGAATACAAGAATCTTGTTGCGGCGATAAAATCTGAGGCGGCAAAACGAATTGTCGGTCAGGAGCAGGTCATTGACGGCATTCTTACAGCCCTTGTTTGTGGCGGGCATATTTTGCTTGAAGGAGAGCCAGGGCTTGCAAAAACGCTTGCGGTCAAAACATTTGCCGAGCTCTCGGGGCTTGATTTCAAGCGCATTCAGTTCACTCCTGATTTGCTTCCTGCTGACGTTAGCGGAACTTTGATTTACGAGCAGGGGTCCGGCCGATTCACCGTGCGAAAAGGTCCTGTTTTTACTAATGTCGTGCTTGCAGATGAGATCAACCGCTCGCCTGCAAAAGTTCAGTCGGCACTTCTTGAAGCAATGGCAGAGCGTCAAGTCACGATTGGCGAAGAAACTCACGCGCTCCCCTCACCTTTCATCGTTCTTGCAACCCAAAACCCAATCGAGCAGGAAGGAACTTACAATCTCCCCGAAGCCGAGCTTGACCGATTCCTGCTCAAAGTTCTCGTTCCGTATCCAACGCCCGCCGAAGAAGTTGCAATCGTAAAAACGGCTGGCAAAGCAAATGAAGTTCCAGTCACAAAAATTCTTTCTGCGGAAAAACTCAGAGAAATGCAGGCAGTTTTGGACAAAGTGAACTGTGACGAAAAACTGATTGAATATATCGTTTCGATTGTCGCGGCAACCCGTCCTGTCTCAGAAAAGAAGGTGGTATCAAAAATAGCAGTCCGAACGATGCCCAAAAAGGACGACATTTCCAAATATATCTCGTTCGGTGCTTCCCCCAGGGCAGGAATCGCGCTTTTGCAATGTGCCAAAGCACACGCTCTTTTCTCAGGCCGGGATTTTGTTCTCCCGGACGACATCAAAGAAGCAGCTCCGGCCGTTCTTCGCCACAGAATCGTTCTTTCTTATGAGGCTGCTGCAGACGGCGTTACAAGCGACGATTTGATTCAGAAGATTCTGGACTTAATGCCACTTCCATAATCCGTGACATCTGTGTAATCCGTGGTTAAATTTTATGCCTATGAACACGACCAGACTTGCCAAAAAAGCATCTCAACTTCGTCTCAGCGCAATCAGCATTGCCGAAAACATGCAGAACGGCAGTTTCAGGTCGCTTTACCGCGGTCAGGGAATTGAATTCAGCGATGTCCGCGAATATTTGCACGGCGACAATGTGCGTTCAATCGACTGGAATGTTACGGCTCGCATGGGCAGGGCTTTCATCAAGCAATACGAGGAAGACAAGGAACTTTCGGTCTTTTTGATTCTGGACTGTTCCCGCTCAATGGAATCAGGCTTGGATTCTTCTCGGCTCTCACAGGCTCAGGAAGCGGCGGCACTTCTTTTACTTGCTGCCGAGCATATTTCCGGCGCAATCGGTGCGGTCTTTTTTGACGGAAAGATTCAGTTTTCCTGCGAACCCAAGGCCGGGCGAGAAAATTCGATGATGATTCTTTCAAAGCTCGATAAACTTGACTCCGCTCCCGACGATGAAAAAACTGGCGGCTCAGTCCTGCCGAACGCAATCACAGGCGCGGCAAAACTTCTCAAAAAACGCTCGCTTGTCTTTATTCTTTCAGATTTCCGCAGCGCAAAATGGGAAAAGCCTTTCGCCCGGCTTGCCCAAAAGAACGATGTGATTGCTGTTAAAATCACTTCTCCGACAGATTCAGAGCTTCCAAACATTGGTACCGTTCCGTTTTTTGACCCAGAGACAAACAAAAAAGGTCTTTTCCCCACACTTTCAAAAAGGTTCAAACATGAATGGCGGGAAGCAAACCGCCAGCGAACAGATTCATGGAAGGATTTTTGCATAAAGCACGGCGCAAGCCCGGTTCTTCTTTCTACTGAAGACGATGCGGCCTTGGTTTTGTCAAGATTTTTCAAGCAGAAGGCAAGGTTGTAGAATGAAACGCAAATTTCCGCATATTTTCACAATTTTTTCTCTGCTGATTTTGCTTTCCGCGCCAGGTCATACACAAAATCTTCAGCTTGTGATGCCAAAAATCGTTTACATCGGCGATACTGTGGAAATCCGCTACATTTTCCATTCCGAAGCCAAACTTTTTGGAGGCGAATTTTCGGATTCGCCATCGGCTTTCCTGAATCTCAACACTGAATACGATTTTTTTAAGGCAAATGCAGCAGATTTTGCCGTCACAAAGGCCACGCTCGAAAAAATCAACGCCGAATATACACTGACAATGACAGTGATTCCATGGAAAACAGGTTATTTGCAAATTCCGCCTTTCAATCTTAATTCGCTCGTAAATTCCTCTCTCGATTTCTCGAAAAAAATCGCAGGATCACGCGCTCCTATGACGATAACTTTCACGCCTTTTATCATCAGTCTTTCTCCAGTCGAAGTAAAATCTCTGGTCACAAAAACCGGGCATAAAAATTTCATGCCGCAGTCAGCCCCGCTTGTAATGGGCGGCACAACGGCTTTTCTTGTAATTCTCGCAATCGTTTCGCTCACAGTATTTTCCGCACTTCTTTTCATACTTATGCACATTCCGCGAGTAGCAAGTTTTATCAAAAATATCTCATACCTCTATTCTCTGCGAAAAAATTCTCGAAAAAGCATCAAGCGGCTCATCAAACTCCAGAAAGAATCAAACGCAATCGCCTCAGACAAAGATTTTGCCGAAAAAATCCAGCATATTCTGCGTGACTTTCTGAACAAACGCTTCGGTCATGATTTTTCTTCTATCACAACAAACAAACTTTATTCAGAGTTCATAGAACTTTCTGGCGGCACATTGAACACACAACAGGAAGACACAATCGAAAATCTGCTCGCAATTTTTAGCAGGCTCGAATACATCCGATTTGCGGAGGAAGGCAGCTTTCTTTCAGAAAACAAAAACAACGGCACGAATGAAAGGTCCGCGTTCATCCAAAAATCGATTCAACTAATAGAAGATTTTGATAAAGAGGAGGCCAGAGAATGATTCAGTTTGAAAATCCGCATGCATTTTTCTTTCTTCTCGCCCTGCCCGCCCTTTACATTTTCCGTCACCTTGGAATTTTCTCACGGATTTCGTTTCCGCTCACAATTTCTGACTGGGGCGGAAAAACTTTCTCATACAAAAATAATTTTGCACGAATCGGAGAATTTTTCTCGCAGGCTTTCGCAGTCCTCGGTTTTATCGCACTCGTAACATCCCTTGCAAATCCGATTATCCGCCATCAGGAAAAAATCTACACTTCACGAGGAACAGACATTCTTTTCGTGCTGGACACAAGCCCTTCGATGGCAGCCAGGGACATTTCGCTAGCAAACGAACAAGTTACTCGTCTTGAAGCGGCAAAGCTTGGAATCAAAACGCTTACATCGGCAGAAAAAGGCGCATGTTACGGACTGGTCGCAATGGCCAGCGAAGCCGCGTGCATCGTTCCGCCCACAAATGACATCGACCTGTTCTTAAAAAGGCTTTCCGCCCTGAATGTCGGAGAATTTGGAGAAGGCTCGGCAATCGGAATCGGTCTGAGCACGGCAATTTATCATCTTTCGGGGAGCAATGCGCCCAAAAAATGCATTGTTCTGATTACAGACGGCGAAAACAACGCAGGCTCAATTCACCCGGAAACAGCAGCCAGTCTTGCAGCAGAGAATGGAATCACTCTCTACACATTCGGAATTGGCACAAAAGGCTCAGTTCCAATCGAATATGTTGATCCAAAAACAGGCAAAATTCGCTCAGGCTTTTATGAATCAAATTTCAGCACAACATCTCTTGAGGAAATCGCTCAAATTGCAGGAGGAGCATATTTCGGAATCGAATCAACCTCCATGCTTTTGGATTCACTCTCACAAATTGCCAAAAAAGAAGATTCTTCACAAAGTTTTCATTACCGCTCGAACGACACAAACTGTTACGCAAATTTTCTGCTGATTTCAGGATTTTTATTTTTCCTTGCATGGTTTATCAAGCGGATTTTTCTTTCGGAGCTTATATGATTCAAACACTCGCTTCATTTTCAGTTGAAAAACCACAAATTCTTTTCTCTGCGCTTGCAATTTTTCCTGCAATTCTTTTTGTCATCATAAAATTCAAAAGAATTCAGCGTGCAATATCTTCGCAAACTGACGGATACAAATCTTCTCATTCACTCAAGTTTTTTTTGATTCTGCGCACGGCATTTCGTTGTGCCGCATGGATTTCGGCAGTGCTTGCATTATCCGAGATTTCTTTCGGGTCAAAGAAAATCCCTGTCCACAAAAGCGGAAGCAACGTTTTTTTTGTGTTCGACATTTCATATTCAATGCTTGCGGATGATGCCCCTCAAAAACTAACAAGACTTGACGCTGTGAAAATCTATGCCTCATCACTGATTGGCGAGCTTGATTCTTCTTCTTTTTCGGCTGTTCTGGCAAAAGGAGACGGTTTTGTCGCAATTCCAGAAACCGAAGACAAAAATGCGATGCTCAATCTGATTGAAAATCTCTCGCCCAAGCTTATGACTTCTGGCGGTTCTTCATTAGGAAAGGGAATTGAAGCAGCACTTTCGGCAATTCCTGCACAGTCGGCAAAATCCCAGTATATTTTTGTATTCACAGACGGAGACGAAACTGACAACCTGCTCGAAAAATCACTCGAAAAGGCCGCAAAATTCGGAGTTCCGGTATCACTCGTGGGCTTCGGCTCAGAAAATGAAATTGAAATCACAGCAGGTGACGGCAAAACCCGCGTAAAAACTGCTCTTCGTGCAAAAAAAATCGAAAAAATCGTCGAAGAAGTGAATAAAAGCAATTCAACAAGCATTTTCAAAAACTCTCAGTGCCGCTATATCGACTCAAAAACAGCAGGCTCGGCATGGCAACTCCTAAATCAGGTCAAGAAAAACAGCGGCGAAGAAGATACCACTCTTTCCTACGAAGTTCAGCACGTCAACCGTCATGCATTTTTTATCTTCTGGGCAATAATCTTCCTGATTCTCTCATTTGTTTCCGCCGAGCGATTCTCCCCACGGAACTCCCGAAAAACCGCTATAAAACGAGCTTCATTACTGCTTGTTAATTTTTCATTGCTGATTTTTATGACATCCTGCTCCTCCGAAAAAAAACAGGTACTTAACGGAGTCTGGGCCTGGTACGAAGGAAAATACACTTCGGCTACGGCAAAATTCTTGAAACTTGCGCAAAAATCCGAAGAAAATTCAATCGCTCACAAATATGCTGTATTTGATTTGAGCGCGACATATCTTTCAATGGGCGAAAATGAAGCGGCATTCGACAGGCTTTCCGAGCTCAACCCCGACAATAAAACTCTTCCGCCAGAATTCCAAAGCGCAGCATACTACAACACAGGCATAATTTTGACACGAAAAAACGATTATAAAAACGCAGCGGAGAATTTCAAAAAAGCAATTCTTGCCGATTCAAAAAATCTTAATGCAAAAATCAACCTTGAGCTGTGCGAGCGGGAACTTGTCCAAAAGCAGGCGAACTCGGCACAGGCGCAAATGCAGGGCATAAACGAAGAAAAACAACAGAATCCAGAAATGAGCAATGAAATTTTCGAGTTGATTCGCGAACAGGAAGGCAAAAAATGGCAGAATATGAGCGAAAGCAACGAAAATAAAGATGACGTGCTTGATTACTAACCCGAATGTCCTTGACATAAGAAGGGATAAAATCAGCCGATTTTTTTTATCAGGGCTTTTATTTGCCGCATTGTCAGGATTGGTTCGCCTTCAATTTTGGCCGTTGTAAAATAGTCGGTTAAACTTTCGCTCAGATTTTTGACCTTGGAAATATCTTCGACATCGAGGAGCCTTTGGAATGACTGAGCCAGAAAAACTTTTGAGCGATATTCGTTAATTCCCATTCGGTTCGTCTTTTCATAATCTTCTGAAACTTCTTTCCAGCTTGCACCGCAGAGACCTCCCAAAACCGCACTGAAAACACCGGTTCTGTCAGTTCCGATTGCACAATGAATCTGGAACGGAGCCGGATGAAAGTCATCGATGATAAAATTTACTATGCAGCGCACCCATTCGCCAAAAAGCGGGTCACGGGGCTTTGCATAAACATATTCGTAACTCGGAACAATTCCAGACGGAGCGGCAACATTGCACACGCATTTTGAATCAATGATTTTCTGATAATAAGGCGGGATTTCAATCTTTGCGCAAGTACCGTCAAGCCAGTGAATTTCCTGTCCTGCAAAAACAGTGTAATCATCCGTAAGATTGATGTCAGATTTGATTCCTTCTTCGGAGGCAAGTTTTTGCACAAGCTCAATCCGCGTTTTTTCGGTTTCAAAGATTTCATTGCGATTGCCGGTCGGATAAAAAGGATGAAACGAACGGAAAAGCTTTCTGGTGCCTGGAACAAGCCTGAAATTGGAAATTTCTTCCTGCCCTTCGCGTGACTCCAAATCAAAATCAGAAAGTTTTTTAACCCAGCCTGCAATCCGATTCAGTTTTATTGCCTCTTCAAGATTGTCCGTTGAAAGCACGACCATGAGATTTTTATCAAAAGAAGGAAAAAAATAAGGCTCCGGGATAAAATCTTTGCCTGCAAGACTGATATAATTGCCGTTTATGCAGAATTTGTATTCTGGATGACTGGAATTACCACATTCCTTGAGAGCTGAAACCGGAACTGCAAGATATTGAAGCGAAAGTTCCGGCGAAAAAGTCATTTTAAAATCAGGATTTTCAACCCAGGAAGTAAAAGAACCGCAAACATAAGCCGAATGAACATCGCCCGACTGCCCCCAAAGCTCATAATCATAAAGGAAAACAACCAGCGAAAGCTCCGAATCCTCAATCATGCACCTTTTACGGTCTTCTTGGGTAATGAAATATTTTTTGCCATTTATACAAAGAAGTTGCTCGCCAGAATTCATTTTTTTCTCCAGATAATTGTAGAACTTACCATGAAATCCGCTTGTTATCAATATATCTGTATGATAATCTTTTGAAAGCAGATTTTATGAAACGTTTTTTGATTTTTTTAGCATTGTATTTGGTCTCATTTTCAAGCTTTGCACTTCCTTCGGGCAGGGTTCTCAAAGAATTAAAAGTCATCCCGCGCTCCGAAATTTTTTTTACCCAAACAGAAAATTGCTATGAGCTCCAGATTGAAGGAATTGAACCTGCAAAAGTCCAGCTTGATTTGCCTGAGCTGCCGCTCGGAACAAAATTTATCTCATCCAAAAAAGAAGAATTCATCACTGAAAATGGGAAGCGGGGCACCCAAATTTCACTCTGGTTCACTTTTTCAGAATCAGGCAATACACGCATTCCGCCGCTAGGAACGATAATCAACGGAAGAAAATATTTTTTTGAATTTGAGAAAACCTATGTTTACGAAAATCCAGCTCTGCTTTCACCAATCGCAGAAGTCATTTTTCAGAATCCTAGCACTCTGAAAAACGACAAAAAAACTGGTCAGAAAGTGCTGAAGGCTTATGTCGGGCAAAAAATCAGCTTTACGGTCATGCTGAAATATGCAAGCCAAGTCAATGAGTTTAAAAACATAACGCCCAAAAATTCAATTTTCCGCGAAACCAAACGTTACGAATTTGCAAATGGCGAGCAAAAAATCACCCAGTTCACTACAGAAAGCAAAAAACTTGCGGATTTTGAATGGCAGATTCTAAGCGAAGGAACTTTTTCGCTCCCGGAAATCACAATCAGCGCAATTTCATACAATGGAATCAAAAAACAAATTTCTCTTCCCAGAAACATAGTCGTTTCAGTTTCAAAATCACAAAATTCTGCCATTCATGAGCAAAAGAATAACAATATTTTCGAGTCAGCCTTCACAAAAATCGAATCAGAGTCAGTCAAGACAAAAGATTCAGAGCCGACACGGAATGACTATAAAAAACTCGCAGAAAAATCAAAACGCGGGCTTTTCAACAAACTTTTAGCAAGAAAATTCGCAATCTTCGCCGGAGGAACTGTATTTTCAGTCCCAGAAGAAAAAACAAACGGCCAGAATTTTACCGGCGGTCAAAAAGTAATGATTACAGAGCAGGCCGGAGAATGGTCATTCATAGAATGTCAGGAATTCTCAGGCTGGACAAAAAATGATAATATATTCGAGATAAAATAAAAGAGGCAGTAACATGGATTTTGGTGATATTTTAAACCAGTGGGATACAACTCAAAAAGAAGAAAAAAAACGTGCGCGAGAAAAGGCTAAGCAGCCGCAGGTTTCGCACAAAATGGCAAATGCTCCAACTCCAGAAGAAAAAGCTGCCCGAAAACGTGCAAAACTTATCGCTGAGGGCAGGCTTTACGAAGCACAAATGGAAGAAGATGCCAAAAAAACAATCAATCCAATGGAATTATGGCTTCGACGCTACGGTGTGACAGATAAAGACAAGGCCGCGGATGAATACAATGAGCGTACCAAAATGGAAAGCCGGGAATACCTGCGAACAATGCGCCCGGAAGCAAGAATTGACCTTCACGGGCTCACAAGAGAAGAAGCATGGAGCAGGCTCACAGGCTTTGTAAACGACTGCATTCGTCGTGGTCTCAAAAAAATCCTTATTATCCACGGAAAAGGCAATCATTCCAACGGAAGCGACCCGGTTCTTGGACCAATGGTCAAAACTTTCATCGAGCAAAATAAAAATCTCGGCACTTCAGGGCACCCGGATCGTTCAATGGGAGGCAATGGAGCAACTTGGGTCATTATAAAATGAGCAATTTACACCGCATAAATGCGATGACAAAGCATGGAAAAAAATACAGGATGTATTTTTATTTTCATTGTATCTTTTAAAGAATATAGTTATTTTATAAGCAAGAGGAAGAATATTGGAAGATTTATATCAGGTGCTTGGCATTTCAAAAACAGCTTCTCAGAGCGAAATCAAGTCTGCTTACCGCAAACTTGCTGTCAAATATCATCCGGACAAAAATCCAGGTGACAAGGCCGCAGAAGAAAAATTCAAGCAAATAACAGCTGCTTATGATGTTCTTTCTGACGAGACAAAACGCCGCCAATATGATTCTTATGGCTCTTACGCAACGAGCGATGCATACGGCTCTCAGGGCAATGGCACTTACGGATACGGAAATCACGGTTATGGGCAGCAGGGCACATGGCAAGGCCAATGGCGACAGGGCGGCTGGTACACAGAGACACAAGACGATTACAACGATGCGTTCAACCAGTGGTTCAACTACGCACGGCAAAATCAGCAGGGAGAAAATTCAAATTCAGCGTATTCATTCTATACGCGTAAAAGTGAACCGCAGACAAAAACAGAAAGCCTGTTTTACATTCTGCGGAGCCTTGCGATTCTTTTGATTGGCGTTTGGTCTCTAAGAATCTCATGGATTATTCTGCCTTTCGGCCCGATTCTAAGCATTGCGGCAGTTATCCATGGATTTTCAGGAATCGCCAGAGGTTTGAGGCGATTGCTGCGCTAGTCAGGGATCCGTCGACACCAGCGAAATCTGTGATTTCGGCGCGGTACCCGCCTATCATGCGCTAGGGTATGTAGCACCGCGAAGCGTTCCGAAGGAATGGAGCGCGGCTAGCGCGGAAGTGCGGAACACCCGACCCGAAGGGGAGCGCCCTTATCTTTCGCGGAAAATGATTCGGCCTCGGTTGAGGTCATACGGTGAGAGTGCGACTTTTACACTGTCACCTGGTACGATTTTAATGTAGTGCTTTCGCATTTTACCAGACAAATGCGCCATAACAACGTGTCCGCCGTTCTTGAGCTCAACGCGGAACTGAGTATTTGGCAATGCTTCTTTTACAATGCCTTCGACTTCGATAGCTTCTTCTTTAGCCACGATTCCTCCAAAAATTTTACTTGTCTTTTCAAGATTTCTCCCTTATTATTATCTAATAATAAAAAAATTGCAACATGGGAGAAAGGGAACATGGAACAAGCATTCATCGACAAAATGCAAAACTTGCTCTTGGAGCAGAAAGAACAAATTCTAAAATCATTGGCGGACAAGCATTCTGAGTATAAAAAGATGGTTGAAAGTGGTGAGCCGGGTGATGAAGTTGATGTTGCATCAGATGTAATTGATGGAGCTCTTCTTGAATCACTTGGAGCGCAGGATTCAAATCGCCTCACAATGATTAACAATGCTCTCGAAAGAATCAAGCAGGGCAAATACGGAATATGTCTCAAGTGCCACAAAGAAATTCCTTTGGAACGCCTTGAAGCAATTCCGTATGCGTTCATGTGCATTTCATGTCAGAGCGAAAACGAGCGCCGAAACCGTTAGTTTACAGCTCACAGAATTTAAAGCCGGTTCTATCGATGTCGTAAATGATTTCGGTATAGCCGGCTTTTTTTGCAAGTGCACGAGCCTGCTCAAACGCGCAATCCAAGTTTTCGGCGGCATGTGCGTCAGCAGTGATTGCGACAGGAACGTGAGCATCGTGCAATTTCTCCAAAAAATACTCGCTCGGATAAGGTTTTGTGAGCCATTTTCGGCTGATTGCGCCAGTGTTGATTTCTGTTGCGCCGCCCCATTTTGAAATTGCCTTTGCCATATCATCAAGATAATCTTTGTACCAGCCTGCATTTTCGTCAAACAGCGGGAATTTCTCGTTAAATTTTCGGATCAAATCAGGATGGCCCAAAAGTTCGAATTTTCCTAGATCAAGCATTTCTTTTTGAAGCGCAAAATAATCACCAATCAAAGCCTTCATGTCTCCGCCGTAGAATTTTCTGGCTCCTTCTGCCCAAATTTCAGGAGTATTGTCCACGCCAAAAATTCCAGCGCGCTGAAAGATAAAATGGACAGAGCCAATCAAATAATCAGGCTTGAATTCGGAATAATTTTCATGATGAGGGACGGTGATTCCAGGAATAAAATCTGCCTCGAATCCTAGTCGGATAGAAACCTGTCCTTCATATTTTTTTTGCAGGCGATGGATTTCCTCACAATATGATGCGAAATTTTCGGGCTTCATGTTTGATTCCGTGTGGAACGGGTACATGCTGTGACTTGTGAATCCCAAAACCTTTATCCCTTTTTGAATCGCCGCAATGACGTTCTCCTCGAGGGTGCTTTTTCCGTCACAGAATGTCGAATGTGTGTGCAAATTTGATTTTATATATTTTTCGCCCATTTTATGCCTCTTCTGCATATTCGATAAACAAATCGTTTCCGATGTTGAGGAGATTAATCTGCTCAAACGAAATAGTCTGCATTACAGCCTTCCATTTTTCGATCATAGCCTTTAATGTATCGCTTTTGAAAGGCTTTACGAGGATGTCATTGATTCCGCTGCGTTTATATTCCGCAAAGTCGTTCGAATCATTGTTCGCGGTGCAGGCAATAATTATTTCGTTATAGTGCATTGCCCGAAGTTCTTTTGTAGCCTCAATTCCGTTCATTTCAGGCATATAGATATCCATAAAAATCATGCTGATTTCAGGCGTATTTCTGATAATATCAAGCGCGTCCTCGCCGTTTTCTGCAAGATAGACTTCGGCCCCGAATCTCTTCAAAAATGTAGCAAGCAGCTTGCGGTTCATCGGGTGATCTTCTGCAACAAGAATTTTTAACCCTGCGGCAATTTTTTTATTTTCAGTCTTCGATGAAGAAGTTTTATCTCCGGACAAAGATTTTTCTTCTTCTGGCGTGATAGGAACAAGTTCTTCAATTTGCTTTGATTCTATTTTTTTTCCGGATTTTCCGTTGTTTTCTGATTCATAAAGTTCTTCGGAAAGAAGCGAAATCAGGCTGTCTTTTTTAATCGGCTTGTAAAGATACCCCTTGTACAGATTGAGGAACTTCATTTTGGCATCTTCGTGCATCTGTCCTTCTGGAACAAGAAGATAAAGAGACGTGCTCAGACTGCTGATTTGCTGCAAATCAAAGCCCAGATGCCAGCCATCCAGACCGCCTTTCATAATCATATCGATAAAGGCAATGCTGAACGGCTGCCCGGATTGTTCTGCCTCAGAAAGAATCACTGAAACCTTACTGGCATCAGTACAAACTTCTGTTTTATTAAAACCAAGATAGACAAGTTTTTTAAGGAGGCTTTCAGCGGCGATTTCATTGTCATCGACGATAAGTATCCGGTAATTTTCCGTGCTTTGTGAAAATCTGATTTTGGAAGGTTTGGCCAGCGCAACAGAAAGAGGAATCTTAAACCAGAAAACGGATCCGCCTGTAGGATTTGACTTTACACCAATTTTGCCGTTCATCAGGTTCACGAGATTGCGGCTGATGGAGAGACCAAGGCCTGTTCCTCCAAAAAGCCTGTACGTCGAAATGTCAGCCTGAAAATATTCAGTAAAAATCTTTTTTTGTTTTTCTTCGGAAATTCCGATTCCAGAGTCCGTTACTGTAAAGCAGATTCCGTCAACATCATTGTAATCAAGCTCAACGTGGACATATCCTTCTTTTGTGAACTTTACGGCATTGCTGATAAGATTGAGCATAATCTGGCGGACTCGCATGGAATCGCCTGTGACAAGAGCAGGAACATTCGGTGAAATATCAAGGACCAGTTCCACGCCCCTGTTGAATGCTTTGACGCTCTCTGAATCAATAAGATGCTCGGCAACATAAGAAATATCGAACGGAATATTTTCGATTTTAAATCCGACTTGATTCATTTTGGCGAGATCCAAAATGTTGTTCGCAAGGTCAAGAAGGCCTTCGGCACTGAACAAAATTTGCCTTACATACTCATTTTGTTCCTTGTCGAGCATTGTGTTACGCATAAGCTCCGCTGCACCGATAATTGTTTGAATCGGTGTACGAATTTCGTGCAGAGCATTTGCAAAGAAACGGGTTGTCTTGTCAATGTCAGAAGTTTGTTCGGCCGAGTGCCCGGCTTTATTGTTTTCTTGCATTTATGATTTCCAAAACTTTCTGAACAATCACTTGCGCTGGCTGAGGATTAATCAAATAGCTTCCGGCACCAAGTTTGAGAGCCTGCATGATGACTTCTTTTTGAATGACATTTGAATAAACGATAACTGGCAAATCAATGCGTTTTTCAACAAGGAACCGCAAAATATCAAGACCTGTTATTTCTGGCATGACCATGCCCGTGATTGCAAAATCAAAAGCATCAGGCTTAATGTTTGCAATGAATTCTTTGGGACTAAGGAAAACCGTTACTTCACCGATTGTCTCAAGAACAGATTTTAGATATTTTACGACATTCAAATCAGAGTCGATGACTGCAATCTTTAAGTGACCTTCTGATGTTTCTGCACTTCCATCGGCCGTATAAGTATCGGAATAGAATCGAACAGCCCCTGCATTTTTGCCGTTTCCGTCGGAAAGAGCAAGAATTTTATCAGAAATAAGATTTTCGATAGAATCAGCAGTGGTATCAACCAGAGAGGCCATTACGTCGGAAAGATTCTGAACGACTTTAATTCCATCGTAGATTGGATGACCTTCGATAAAATCAGAAACAAATGTATCAAAAGACAAGATTTTGATGTTTCGACGCAGGATTCTTCGGTCAGCAGTTATATTCTCAAGAAGCAGCTCAAGATTGAGACCGTCAACATAACTCAGGCTCAAATCCGACATCATGAGAATGAGCTTTGGAAGAGGGAGATTGTTGCTTTCGATTATCTCTGCAAGCTTGTATTTTAAAAGAGTGATTTTCTCGCGGTTGAGACCTTTCGCAATCTCAATGAAAATAATGTCCTTGTTGAGATGCATGTCGAGAACGCAAGGAGTAGTATCAACGGAGAATGAAGTATGAAGGACTCGGCCAACTGAATCAAAGAAAAGATCGTATCGAATCGGGCGGTTAAAATACTTAATTACGCCATACTGAACCAAATCAGAAACTTCGTCGTGGTCGATCACAGGGCCGGCCATAATGACTGGAATCTTCTTGCCGTTCGGATCCGACTGCTTTTTATCCAGAAATTCGAGTATATCAGAAACTGAATGCTCAACATTAATTATGACAAGATCTGGGAGGACTGATAAAAACTTAGGGAGAGCATCCCGCTGACCATCTGCGATTTCAACAATTACGCCTTCTGCAGAAAGCTTTTCTGTCAAAAATTCGCGCATCATAGGCGGGGCATCAATAACCAAAACACTCTTCATAAGAAAATAATACAATATCATTACGGACTTTTCAATTAAAAATCAACAAAAATTAAAATATGTGGTATACTAGAGTTTAAAGAGGTTTATATGGCACAAGTTGCAGTTTTTTTGGCCCCAGGATTTGAAGAAATTGAGGCTCTCACGGTCGTAGATTATCTTCGCAGGGCAAATGTAAACGTAATTACAGTAGCAGTTCCGGCTGCGGATTCAACCGAAGAACTGGAATCGGTCACAGGAAGTCATAAAATCACTGTGATTGCAGACACAAAACTTTCAGATTTTATCGAAAAGATGGATGGAAACGAGCCTGATGCGGTGTATTTGCCAGGCGGAATGCCGGGAGCAAGCAATCTGGCTGCTAATCAATATCTTTTTCAGTTGATTACAAAAATGGACAGGGGCGGAAAGCTCGTTGCAGCAATGTGCGCATCTCCTGCCGTAGTTCTGGCGCGCACAGGCATTCTTTCAAACCGCAAGTGGACTTGTTATCCGGGCATGAACAATAATCTTGCAGAATATTGCGGAAGTGTCGACTGGGCAAAGGAAGTAATGGAAAATTCAGAGCACATTGAAGACGTGCCTTTTGTGCTTGACAACAATGTTCTTACAGGGCGAGGCCCCGGAACAGCCGAGCAATTCGCTATGAAGTTTGTGGAATTACTGGCAGGGGCCGAAACCGCCGTGCGAATTCACGACGGAAGCTGCCAGAGATAAAAAAAAGAGGCCACACCAAGCGCACTCGTTGACGCGCTTGCTTAGATTCGAAATTCCTACGGAAAGTCAGGCAAAGAAGTTAAAAACTTCTAAAATTGAAATTGTGTAGCAATTTCGAATCTGTGTGGCATTTATAAAAATTATCAGTTAATCAAGAATCTTGATTACTCGAGGGCAGCTGCGTCAGCCTTTTCGTTCTCGGCATCATTGTTTGTCTGAACAGAAAGCTGATTAGCAAGCTTCTGGCGAACCATTTCTTTCAATGCCTTTTCTTCTGTTGATGTTTCATCGATATTTGACATTGCAGTTTTGAGCTGGGTCTCAAAAAGTGCCTTATCGATTGTCCATACTGCATAGTAAGAATATTTTGAATCATACTGCTCTTTGCCAGATTCTTTGTGAGAAAGAGTCCAGAACTGAGCTGTTTTTTCAAGGCCGCTGAAACGAACGCTTGTGAGCGATGTGCGATACATCTTCATAGTCTGTTCTGTTTTTGTAGGATCAACTGTTTTCTGACCTTCTTTTGCGCCTTTGCCATTCATTTCTGCTTCGACAGCTTTTGCAGCTACACGTGAAAGTGTGCTGGCAACTTCAGTTTCGACATCAACGAGATCTGTCCACTGGCGAACGAAATCAAGGTTATCGCCATATCCGATTGTAACAAATGTCTTTTTGCCTTTGATGTCCGGCATAACTCTTGAAAGAGCAGCCTCACCATAATTACCATTTGCAAGTTCAACAACCCACTGAGGGATTTCGCCGCCAAGCTCTGAGCCCTGCCATTCGTCAAGAACAGTTTTTGCAGTTTTTACTTTAGGTGCATCAGCCTTAATTCCAGAACCTTCTACGGTTTTAGTTGTGCCACAAGAAAGCAAAGAAGCTGCGAGAGAAAGTGCCGAAGCAATAGCCAATAATTTTTTCATATTTATCTCCTGAAAAATGATTTATAGTGTTATATATAAAATCTTTTTAAACTTATGTCAAGGAAAGTTTTTTTGGTCATTAAAAAAGGCAGCCAAAACTGACTGCCTGATTTTCTAACTCAATATTCTACGGGCGAACGATGATTGAAGCGAGCTCAGGATGCTTCTCCAAGTCCTTTTTGAGACCTTCTTCGCGAGCCTTGTTGCGGTAAGCTGGGTCCTGGAAAGAATATGTGAAGTTTGTATGAACGTCGTAAGTGCCGTTCATGATTGCGTAAGCGTCCTCAGTCATTACAAGCTCTTCGTCTGTCGGGATAACGAAAACTTTGACTTTTGAATCGTCTGCTGAGATGCAAGTCTCGGCATTGCCTGTATTTGCAAGAGCGTTCTTTTTTGGGTCGATTTTAACGCCGAGCCATTCGAGGCCTTCGAGAGCCTTTGCGCGGATTGTAGCCGAGTGCTCGCCAACGCCTGCTGTGTAAACGATTGCGTCAACCGGGCCGATTGCAGCCATGTATGCGCCGAAGTATTTTTTGAGGCGGTAGCATTCCATGTCAACTGCGAGCTGGCAGTCTTTGTCACCTTTTGCAGCGTTTTCTTCAACGTCGCGGCGGTCTGTGTATTTACCAGTGATTCCGAGAAGACCAGATTTTTTGTTCATTGCTGTGTCCATCTCGTCTGCTGTCATTCCAGTCTGGCGCATGATGTAGAATGGAAGAGCACAGTCCATGTCGCCTGAACGAGTACCCATTACCAAACCTTCGAGAGGAGTGATACCCATTGATGTGTCGTAGCAGCAGCCGTTCTTAACAGCACACATAGAAGCACCGTTACCAACATGAGCGATGATAACGTTTGTGTCTTTTGGAGCCTTGTGAAGAAGAACTGAAGCACGTTTTGCTGTGTACAAGAATGAAGTTCCGTGGAAACCGTAGCGGCGTGCAGCGTATTTCTCGTACCATTCTTTTGGAATTGCGTAGCGGAAGCTTGACTCTGGCATTGTCTGGTGCCATGCTGTATCCATAACTGCAACGTGAGGAACGTTTGGAAGAACCTTCTGAGCAGCCTCGATACCCATGATGTTAGCAGGCATGTGCAAAGGTCCGAGACCAATTACTGAACGGAATGTGTCCAAAACCTCCGGAGTAACTTTTACAGACTTAGTGAATTTGTCTCCGCCGTGGAGAACGCGATGACCTACAGCACCGATTACGCTCATGTCAGAGATAACGCCGTGGTCTTTGTCTGTGATTGCGTTCAAAATCAATTCGATTGCTTCTTTGTGAGTCGGGCAAGGGCTTTCGAGAACGAATTTGTCCTTTCCTTTTGGTTTGTGTGTGATTACAGAACCGTCCTGAGTTACGCGCTCAACAACACCAGTTGCCAAAACGTCTTTGTTGTCCCAGTCATAAACCTGATACTTTGCGGAAGAAGAACCGCAGTTCAAAGTAAGAATAACCATAAGTTTCCTCTATTATAATAAAAAGTTTACAAGAAATATTATAAAATTTTCAGCCAAACTGTGCAATCAATTCTTCATGATTATGACAACCTGTTTTTGCACAAATCCTAGAAAGATAAATCTCAACCGTTCCGACCGGGATTTTCATTTCTTCGGCAATTTGCTTAAGTTCAACTCTCTCTATGACTTTATTCAGCACAAACTGCTCGTTTTTTGTGAGACACTGAAAAAGGTTTTTGAAAGTATGCAGCGGCTCAACAAGATCTGCCTGAACATGTTTTCCGCCGCCAGAAACTTCCTTGATAGCAGTTACAAGTTCACTTTCAGGGCTGGATTTTGAGACAAAACCATCGCCACCGCTTTCCAGAACAAGACTCACGATACCCGGATTTGAATACATTGAATAAACAACAACTCCAACCGAAGGAAAATGCTTTTTAACTTCGCGAAGCACGTCAATTCCAGAATCCTCACCCAAAAATAAATCAAGAACGAGAACTTTCGGCAAAGAGCCTTTCATATCAAGTTCGGTCAGTTTTTCAAAGGCCTCTTCCTCGCTCATAGCAAAACCTTCGCAAGACAAATCGGTGCTGTTTTGAAGGAGTTCCCGAATTCCAAGGTTTGTGAGACTGTGATCTTCAATTACAAAAAAAGAATGTTTCATTTTTTCCCTATGATTTTATAAATTTTTAAATTTTATCACGCCTTCCCCGACAGGCGATGTATGTTTTAATTTAACCAGTTTAATTTGAGAGCCAGCACCAGGTTCTGAGCTGATTTCCAGTTTTGCTTTTATAAGTTCGGCACGCTGATTCATTCCGAGTAATCCAAAATGACTGTTCCCGGAAACGTAATTTCGTCGTGCATCAAAACCAATTCCGTCATCAGTGATGAAAATATAAAGTCCTTTGTCTTCATCACCGATTTCGTTGCGAAGAAGAACCGTGACCTCCTCGGCTTTAGCGTGTTTCAAAATATTGTTCAATGATTCTTGTACAATTCTATAAATATTGAAATTTTCTTCTTTTGTGAGAAAACTCGTGTCCGCCTTTTCCGGAGTGACCATTCGGAATTCAACTTGCGATTGCTCGGTAAAATTCTGACAGAGGTTCATAATGTTTGCAGCCAAATCATTTTTTGTTACGTCCGGTGGAGCAAGATTATAGCTCATCGATCGGACTTCATGTACAGATTTATCCAAAAGGCCTGAAAGTTTTTCACGCAAGTCATTTTCACCGATTTTATCAGCAAGACTTCTGCAATAGCGCAAATCCTGTGCAACAGTATCGTGCAATTCCCTGGCAACTCTCGCCCGCTCTTCTTCCTGGCCACGAATTATGTAGCGCAAGTAATCGCCGGAAGAACGAAGCCTTTTTTGAGATTTGAGATACCTGATTAAAAGTCCGACGGCTCCGAGAATAATCGCAAAGAATACAATATCAAAGATGATAAAAAAAACTGTATAACTGTGAATTATCCCGTGAAGCCGCTGAATTTCTGCTGAATCCACCTCGCTACCACCTTTCATTGCCTAAAAAACGAACCATAAGCTTGTAAACTCCAAATCCCAAAAAAGTAGTGATGAGCCTGTCCGTAAGAGAAACAGGAACCTGGGCAAGAATACAGGCCGCAAACAACGAAAAATGCTGATTCACAAAGGAATCTGTAAAATTTTTAATTGGTGCAATTCGATCTGGAAGCTCAACGATGGAAAAACGCACATAATCGATTATTCCGCTGCTTAAAATCGACGCAAAAGAAGAAAGCATAGCAATGAGAACAAGATACAAGAGTGTAATAGCGGTGCTGATTCGAAATTCTTCTTTGCGGCGTGCAAAAAACCACGTGACGATGACAATCAAGACTCCGCATATCGCAAAAAGGACTAAAAGCGGGTCAAAAGAATAGCCTCGGATTTCAGAAGTCAAAGTAGAAAGAACGTTATAGCCAATTGCCGTAAAAATTCCTGGGAGAAGCCCGCAATAAAAAGTAATGGCAACGGTAAAAATCGTATCCATAAAAACAGGGATATGAAGCCAGTCGCAAAAAGTAAAAGCAACGAGAAAGTTGAGTGCAATTGCTGTCAGACAAAGCAAAAAAGTACTCACATTTTTTTTCATCAGCAAGAAAATCTCCAAAAACTCTAGAAAATTATAACAATTATAAATGGGAATGTCATCCCTGAGGAGACGGTCAGGGCAAACGCATTATAATCGAATTCATATTAAAAATGGCGAGAGGGAGTGAAACGGCTTACGGAAACACTCGTTTTGTGCTGCCGCGGGAGCGGCAACCGTATATAGTTACAAGCACAAAACGCGTGTAGCATGCTAGCATGCGTTTCCGATAAGCCGTTTTCACGACCGGAAGCCATTTTTGACAGCAAGTATTTTATAATGCGTTTGCCCTGCCCCCCCATTTTTTTCACCTTGTACAAATCAGTTTCTTTCTATATACTAGTCTGAATGGCAGTTATTCTCGTTGAGAAAATTGACCTTTAACATCAATGTGCCGTTTTCTTAACGCACAGCACGACACAATTTCTATTTAGACTTGACCAAAAGGCAGGTACTATGGCAACAAAACTCTCACCAGCGGATTTCCCAAAGCGGAAGGCCGAAAAATCAGTTATTTCTATGGTGACATGCTACGATTACACAATGGCATGTCTTGTAAACGAATCAAACGTTGACTGCGTTCTCGTGGGCGACAGCCTTGCAAACGTCATGCACGGCGAGGAAACCACAATTCCCGCCACAGTCGATTTGATGGCACTTCACACAAGGGCCGTTCACCGCGGGCTTCCAAACAAATTTTTGGTTTCGGACATGCCTTTTTTGAGCACACGGCTCGGTCTTGAGCGGGGCACAGAGGCTGCGGGCAAGCTGATTGCTGCCGGGGCTGACTCCGTAAAAATCGAAGGCGCAGACGGAAACCTTGAGCTGATTTCGCATCTCGTTGAATCTGGAATTCCTGTCATGGGGCATCTGGGGCTTACTCCTCAATTTTATCACGCGATGGGCGGCTACAAAGTTCAGGGACGTACCGAAGAAGCAAAGGCAAAGCTCATTAAGGATGCAATCGCACTCGAAAAAGCAGGTTGTTTTGCAATCGTAGCAGAATGTATTCCTTCTGAAGTCGCAACAGCGATGAGCAAGGCAGTTTCTGTTCCGATTATCGGAATTGGCGGAGGAGCAGAAGTGGACGGACAGGTTCTAGTTTTGCACGACATGCTGGGCTTCTCAAAATTCAAGCCGAAGTTCGTGCGTCACTTTATCGAAGGTGCTGAACTTGTCAAAAAAGCATTGAACGAATACGACGAAGGCTGTAAAAACCGAACATTTCCGAATGCGGAAGAGCAGTTTGTAAAATAAAAAAAGGATGCCACACGGATTCGAAATTGCTACGCAATTTCAGAGACAAATATAAAAAAAAGGAGTTTCCGTAGGAAACTCCAATCTGTGTGGCAATATTAGGAGTTATCTTATGAAAATTATACGTACACCAGAAGAATTTAAAGAATTGAGGAAAAGTCTTGCCTCAAAAACAATCGGATTTGTGCCGACAATGGGCGGTCTTCATAACGGACACCTTTCTTTAATTAAGCGCGCCATTTCTGAGAACGACGTGAGCGTTGTGAGCGTTTATCTCAACCCGACTCAGTTCAACGACAAAAAAGACCTGGAGACTTATCCTGCAAACTTTGACGATGACTGTGCCCTGCTTGAAAAAGCCGGAGTTGACTATCTTTTTGCACCGACTTACCCGGTAATGTACCCGGACGACTACAAATACATGCTCACAGAAAAAGATTTCAGCCACGAGCTGTGCGGAGCAAAACGACCTGGGCATTTTGACGGCGTTCTCACAGTCGTAATGAAGCTTTTGAACATCGTTCAGCCGACAAAGGCATATTTTGGCGAAAAAGACTATCAGCAGTACCGCCTTCTTGACGGCATGGTAAAGGCATTCTTCATGGACGTCGAGCTTGTTCCATGCCCGATCGTGCGTGAAGCCAACGGCCTTGCAATTTCAAGCCGAAACCGCAAGCTGAGCAAAGAAGGGCTCGCCCTTGCCCCGCGCTTCCACGAAATTCTGGCAAGCGGCAAAAGCGAATCTGAAATCACAAAAGCTCTGGAAGAAGCCGGCTTCAAAGTAGACTACGTAACAGCCAAAGACAACAGGTTGTACGCCGCAGTCTTCCTCGAAGAAGTCCGATTGATCGACAACGTAGAAAGGTGATTTTTAAATTCCTCACAGAGTTGGGGAGCACACAGAGAGTTTTTCCTTTGGGAAGTTGCAGTCCAAAAACAAATTGTATAATAGACAAAGTAACTGAGGCGTAAAATTTTGTTTTATCAGGCTGCTCTCTGTGAACTCTGTGCCCTCTGTGAGAAAATTAAAAACAAGGAGACGATTTTATGAAAGACAAGCACATTTTACTTCATGTGACAGGCTCAATCTCCTGCTACAAAGCCTGCGAACTTACGAGCCTTCTGGTAAAGCAAGGTGCTGAAGTTCAGGTGACAATGAGCTGCGGAGCCTTAAAGTTTTTGCAGCCCGCCGTTTTTGAAGGACTGAGCCGCCGCGAAGCTCTCACGCCTGACATGTTCGCGCGAAAGCCCGACTGCATTCCGCACATCACTCTTGCTCAAAAATGGGCAGATTTGATTATTGTATATCCCGCAAGCGCAAACTGCATAGCCAGACTTGCTTCGGGATTGAGCGATGACCTTTTCGGGGCGACATTCCTTGCCAACAATTTTGAAAAGCCGGTTCTTCTTGCCCCGGCAATGAATTCAAACATGTTCGCTCATCCATCCGTTCAGGAGAACTTGAAAAAACTTGAGTCCTGGGGAACGAAAATTCTTCCGACCGAAGAAGGCAGGCTGGCCTGCGGATCTGTGGGATTGGGAAAACTGATTTCACCAGAGAAAGCATTGGAATACATAAAGGAAGAGTTGTAGATAATCCACAGATAGGCACAGATTTTCACAGATTTTATGTTTTGTAGTATGAAAGTTTTAATCGGTGCTAATCTGTGGAAATCTGTGGATAAAAGAGAATGCTATGAGAATTTTAATAACAGGCGGCGGTTGCCGTGAGTACATTGACAGCGTTCGCGTGGTGACTAATTCTTCGACGGGGCGGACAAGTGCCTCTCTTGCCGATGAATTGGCCCGCAAAGGGAATGAAGTAACTCTGATTACGGCAGAAAACGCCATAAAACCACAAGATTCTTCTATTAAAATGATTTTTTTCCAGACTGGTGAAGATCTTGCGAAAGCAATAAAAGCCGAGCTTACCTCTTCTTGCTACGATGCTGTGATTCATGCGGCAGCGGTGAGCGACTTTGTGCCGGACACTATTACGATTGGCTATCAAACCGTAAAGGCGGGCAAAAACGCTCCCAAGCTTCACTCAGGAAGTGAAATGACTGTGACTTTCAAAGCATCGCCAAAAATCGCGGACAACCTGCACGAATGGGCAAAGCTCGGTGGCAACGCAAACGCAAAGGTCGTGTGCTTTAAGCTGACCAACAATGCGGACGAAAGCGAAAAAACTCGTGCGGTCACAAAATTGTTCGGTCACAGCGGAGCTGATTTTGTTGTGTACAATGATTTGTCCGAAATTACGAAAGAGGAACATCCCTTCAAGATTTTAAAGGCTGACGGTGAATGTTTAGCTTCGGGAAAGTCTAACGCTGAAATGGCGACGCTCCTTGAAGCAATACTAAAATGATGCCACACAGATTCGAGATTCCTACGGAATCTCACTTAAAGGGTAAAAAATAAAAGTTATTTTGCGTAGCAAAATCTAATCTGTGTGGCAGTTTTTGGGGTTTTAGGGGCTTGCCCCTAGGCGATGGGGGTGTGCCACAACGAAGTGCGACGCAGGGGGAAGGCTTTTCCCCTTAAAACACATAATCTGAGGTTGATTTTAGGAGATTTTATGATTTTAACACTTGATGTCGGGAACACTCAGCTTTCTGGAGGCGTTTACAGGGACGGAAAAATCGTGCTCACTTTCCGATGCGCCACCACAAAAGGCACTTCTTCGGACGAACTTGGCATTTTTTTGCGTTCTGTGCTTCGCGAAAACGGAATTGACTCCAAACTGATTTCGGACATTGCGCTCTGTTCTGTCGTTCCATCTTTAAACTATGCGATAACAAGTGCCTGCGTAAAATATTTTGGAATTGAACCGCTCATGATTCGTTCCGGGATTAAAACCGGCCTCAAACTGCGCTACTCGAATCCTCGTGAAATCGGTGCGGACAGAATTGCGGCTGCAATCGGAGCAAGTTCGTTAAAACTCGAAAATCATATCATCGTGGTGGACATGGGAACGGCAACGACGGTCGATGTGATTACAAAAGACGGCGAATACTTTGGCGGCGCGATTTTGCCGGGAATCAACATGATGATGCATGCCCTTTCTTCGGGAACGGCCCAGCTTCCAAGCGTTGAGATTGTCGAGCCAGAACGAGCCTGCGGAAATTCAACCGTAACGGCGATTCAGTCAGGTCTTTATTACGGCACTCTCGGCTCAATCCGCGAGCTTATTTCGCGCTTCACAAAAGAAGTCTTTCACGGAGAAAAACCAATCGTGATTGCAACGGGCGGTTTTTCAAACCTGTTCAAAGAATCCGGGCTTTTCGACCGTGTTGAAAGCCAGCTAGTTCTGGACGGTCTGAGAATCGCACTGGAGTTGAATAAATAATAAGAAACCATAAAATCCACAGATAGGCACAGATTTTCACAGATTTTGTGATTCCCAGTATAACAGTTTTTTCGTATTTTACGAAAAATGTTCGTTTTGCTGGAATTTTTAATCGGTGTATATCTGTGTTAATCTGTGGATAAATCTCAAAGAGGAAATTATGAATATCGAGGTTTTGAAATCTAAACTGCATCGGGCTACTGTTACTCAGACTATTCTGGATTATGAAGGCTCTATTTCTATTGATACTGAGCTTGTCAAAAAGGCCGGGATGCATATTTGGGAAAAGGTCGAGATTTTTAACATCAATAATGGTGCTCGCCTTGCAACTTATATAATTCCTGGCAAAAAGGGTGAATTCTGCCTTAATGGTGCTGCGGCTCGTCTTGCCCAGCCGGGGGATAAAATCATCGTCGTGACCTACACTCAGATTGATGAAAAAGAAGCCGACAGCTGGAAGCCGAAGATTGTCCTTTTGAACGATGATAATTCCGTGAAGGAAATCAAGGGCTAGGGTTCACTTTTCGTGAATACCCGCCGCCCTAAAAAAACACTATCTAAAACGTAAAATCAACTTTCTTTACGTTTTCGCCGTAAATTGTTTTGAAATCGTCGCGCATAGAAATGACCACATAGCCAGATTGTTTCCATTGCTCGCCGAGTTTCAAAGCTTTTTCGCGGTTTGCATGGTCATCTTCGTCATCATCGGCAATCAGCATAAAGGCACGAGACTTATATTTTGGATTTGAAAGACAGTAATTGTGCATTGCAGCATCCCCGCCACTGTTTCCAAAAGAAAGTACCGGAACTTTTCCTATTTCCTGTGCAATCTGTTTGACCTTATTTGTCTTGAGATTTTTGATAAGGAGCGTGTCTGTTCTAAGCAATTGCTCATCAGTTGTGTAAGTGTAATTTACGCCTTCTACGTCCCCCTGATTGCTGGATTTTAAAAGAACATCCATTCCGATAACATTTTCTGGCTCTATATTAATAGAAGAAACAAGTGCACGAGCAATAAAGCGGTCTGAACCTGTAACGACATACGAAGTAAAACCTTTGCTCTTAAGATAGTCAAAGACTTCCAGCATCGGTTTATAAAATGATTGGAAATAGTTCATGCCTGTAAAGCCGTTCGGAGACTTTTCGCAATATTTTTTGACGTAAGAATCAAATTCTTCAATGCTCATTCCCGAATAGGCTTTTGCAGCGGCATGTGCATGAATCATGTCAAAATGCGGCGGCAGTTTTTTGCCGCTTCTTACAAAATCCCTGATTGCATTGGCGGCCTCAAGTTCGCTTTCAGAAGCCTTTCCTTTGTAAGAAGGATCTTCAAGAACACGGTATTCAAGCATATTGTACTCTAAATATGTAGGATACAACTCGCCCAAAAAAGTTCCGTCCATGTCAAAAGTGGCAATTCGGTCTTTTTGAGGAATGAAGTTAGGCGATTTTTCGTTGGTGACATCTTCCACAAATTCAATCAGAGCACTTAGGGATTCACAGTCATTCCAACAGTTGAAAGACTTGTCCTCACTTCTTTTGCACCCAGCAGAAAACAACAGCAGAGACAAAAGTGTCAAAATCAGAATTTTTTGTATTCTTTTCATAAAACCTCTTTAAATATTCTTAAAGTCAACTTTAGTATAATACATAAACTCGAAGTTATCTATAGCTTCCCCAGTTTCCTGCATTCGTTACTCTTACCATAGTCTGCCTCCTAAAGATTTTCACATTTATTTATACGATGAACTGATAAAAAGAGCTAAAAATTTTTGTAAATTTAATAAATCCGGCCATCAGTTTCCTATTCCAGGGCAAACGCATTATAGACGATATTATATTGAAAATGGCGTTAAGGAGCGAAACGGCTTACGAAAACACTCGTTTTGTGCTGCCGCGTGAGCGGCTAACGTATATAGTTACAAGCATAAAACG
>Ga0256405_10002002_pt1 | contig 50436 bp, 38 predicted proteins | sample RumenRJG_02DNA_FD_189096 | JGI IMG/M metagenome (GOLD analysis project Ga0256405, IMG submission 189096) | Bovine rumen microbial communities from Lethbridge, Alberta, Canada - RJG_02 | ecosystem: Host-associated > Mammals > Digestive system > Stomach > Rumen | place: Canada: Alberta...
TCCTTGAGACTCTGTCTCTGGAACTCTTTGAACTCTATGTACACCACTTTCAAACTTAAGTTTGCCGTATGCACCATGTCCAGAAATTGTATAGACAGCTTCTTTAATTCCGCCAATTTCAGTCATGTTAGAACTAACTTCTTCCATTTTCCAGCGGTTCTTATCTGCATAGTGTTCATACATCTTCATAAGTTCTGTTGCAAATAAGGCTGCTTCTTCGCCACCAACACCAGCTCTAAACTCGATAATAACGTTACTATCTTCGTTTGGATCTTTTGGGATAAGAGCTATCTTAATTGTCTCTGCATCTTTATCCATTGCTTCAAGCAATGAATCTATTTCATCTGCTATCATTTCCTTCATTTCAGGATCTGTTTCGCTAGATTGTTGTGCAATACATTCATCATAGTTTTTCTTATGATTTAGATACTCATCATATGCTTCAACAATAGGAGTTAAATCACTCAATTCTTTTGAGTAATTTCTGAACAACTCTTGGTTGGTTACGACTTCGCTTTTACTAAGTTCTTCGCCAAGCTCTAATGCTCTTTCTTTTGTCTTTTGAAGTCTTTGAATTAATCCGTCACTTATTTTCATTTAACAATTAATATACGGTCTATTCCGTTATAATCCTTCTTTATTTCAACTTCTTTGCCTTCAAATAATGCAGCAACCTTGTCACTTTCATCAATGCCTAACTCTAAAATAAGTTTGCCATTATCATTAAGATAATTGCTGTATTCTTTGGCAATAATTCTATAGAAATTCAAACCATCTTTGCCGCCATCTAATGCTAGCATTGGTTCGAAATCTTTTACTTTCTTTTCTAATTTTTGGATATCTGCTGAAGGAATATAAGGTGGGTTTGATACGATAATATCGTATTTTTCACCTTTAACTCCTTCAAACATATTTCCATTTCTAAAATCAATCTTTAATCCTAATAAAGATGCGTTGGATCTTGCGATATCTAGAGCATATGTGGATACATCACTTGCTGTGACTTGTGCTCCTTCTTTCTTGCTTGCTATTGCAATAGCAATAGCGCCACTTCCTGTGCAAAGATCTAATATCTTATTTCCCTCAGTATTAATGACTTCTTCAGCAACTAATTCTGTTTCTGGTCTTGGAATTAAAACGTTTTGATTTAGATTTAATCTAATTCCATAAAACTCTGTATATCCAAGAGCATATTGCAACGGCATGCCATCTTTCATCTTTTCTGCGATTTCTTTAGCTTTTTCAAATTGATCTGCCGTAAGCATATCAATGTTTTCTAGTTCAGTTCTCTTTTTGCCTGTAACTTCAACTAGGAGCCAATCTATATCGCTGTCATCTGCATAGATAGCAATATCTTTCAATCTTTCTCTTGCAATAGCATATGGAAGACGAATATTAAAGTTCTCTGTTGGAATAGTTAAGTCTGCATCCATTTCTTGTACTTTCTTAAATGCTGCAATAGCAACTTCAGCCATATCATCGTTTGGCTTTCTTGTTGTAAGCATTTGAAGTGCAACACCTGGAGATCTCAATATTCTAAAGAATATGTTGTCTGATTTGGCAAGCAACTTTAGAAGTTCATAACTAATTCCTGCAACAATAGGTATAAATACTATTTTACATGGTACTTTAATCAAAGCATTTATAATGCTTGCTGCTTTTTGGTCTGATGGAACTAACCAACCTAATGCTTCTAATCCCCAGTTAACAAAAGCAAACACAATTATAGATACAACAATTACAAAGAATGTAAACGTTGTTCCACAACGTGAATGGAAAGTGCTTTGTTTTTGGACATTTTCAACTGTTAGTTCTAGGCCATGCTCATAGCAATTAATTGTTCTATGTTCAGCACCATGATACATAAAGACACGTCTTATATCCTTCATAGCACTAATTATTAGAACATAGGACACAAAGATAATTAGCATTATTGCGCCTTCGAAGAGAGAATAATAAATTGGATGTGATCCCTGTAGTTTTGGAATACTAAAGAGTAATCCGGCTAAATAGTTTGGTAGCAAAACAAATAATGCTACAGCAACCACTAGACCAATTATTAGAGATATGGCCATGAGAACCTTCATTGGATCAATCTTTAGTTTCTTTGCCATCCACTTTTCAGTTTTGGTTGGTTCAGCGTAATCGCCGTAAACCTCGGCTGATCTCATTAAGATTCCCATTCCTTGACCAAGTTGTGTTACTAAGTTTACAACACCACGAATAAAAGGAAGTCTAAAGAAGATGTTTCTCTCCTTTGGGCTCTTTATTCTCTTGGTTTCATAAGTGATTTCGCCTGCTTCTGTTCTAACTGCTGTAGCGATGGTGTGTTCACCTTTCATCATTACGCCTTCAAGAACAGCTTGTCCTCCAATGGAAGTACGGCAAACCGCTTTTGACTTATCACAACTTTTTTCTTTTTTCATACCTATCCTAATAACTTAAAAAAGGGCGAGATTATTGTTCTCCCGCCCAATTTCATTTTTTGTTTCTTATTTTTGATTAAGATTGTAACGTTTGTTGAACTTATCAACTCTTCCGCTGGTATCAACAAGTTTTTGCTTACCTGTGAAATATGGGTGGCACTTTGAACAAATTTCAACACGGATTTCGTCTCCAGCAACTGTTGAACCAGTTTCAAAGGTGTTTCCACATGCACAAATAACTGTTACGGTATGGTAATTTGGATGAATACCTTCTTTCATTGTCTGCTCCTCCTATATCTTTGTGGGTGAATTCTCTTGCCCACACGCACCTTCTGTGCGCATATGACATAAGTGATATTTATTATATCACTAAAATAAACTAAGTCAACAACTAATTTTTGGGTATATTTTTACTTAATTTCTATGCTCTCGTTAATATCTAAGAGTTTCTTTCTAACTAAATCTAAATCTGGATCTGATAGTTTTCTATCTAATTGGTTAGATGAAATGGCCTCATTAAATATGATGGATGCTGGTGTATTATCTAAGACAAATATGTTATCTGCAGTTAACAAACTCTCATCAATTGCATGAGTTACAAATACCATTGTCTTAGGATTAATAGAGTTGATTTTCAGTAGCTCTTTTATGAGTCTATATTTAAGTGATGAATCCAATGCTTTGAATGGTTCATCTAGTAAAAGAACATCACTTGGATAAAGGAATGCACGAGCGATTGCAACCCTTTGAAGTTGACCTCCACTAAGCTGTGTTGGATACTTGTTTTTGCACTCTGAAATCTCTAATAATTCCAACATTTCATCTATCTTTTTTGCCCTTTCTTTCTTATCCTTAAAAACGGTTCTTATTATCAAATCAAGGTTTTTAAATACCGAAATTGATGGGATTAACCTGTCTTTTTGGAAAATATAGCTAACTCCACCCTCGTGTCCGGAGATGCTTCCAGAGTATGGTAAAATGCTTGCAATACAGTTTAATAATGTGGTCTTTCCAATACCACTTGGACCAAGGATTACATTAACTTTTTTCTCTTCAAATTCTATATTGAAGGAATCAAAAATGACCTTATCTTCATAGCTTAAATTAAGGTTATTTATAGTCAAATTACTCATCTTATTTTCCTCCAAATAGTCTTTAAAAGTGATACAAATCCTTCCAAAATAAAGGCCAAAACAATAGATGCTATAGTCCATGCAAGAAGGAATTCTATATCAAAAATATTAGACTCATACTTGATTCTTTCACCAATACTAAGTGGTATTGATGTTAGTATTTCTGCAGCCACTACTACCTTAAATGTAAGGGACAATGTGGACTTACTATTATCAAATAATGTTGGTGTTATAGATGGAAGATATATACCAAAAATTTTATCAATTGGTCTTAATTTATATACCTTTGCCATCTCTAAAAGATCTTTATCTACATTGCTAATTGCACTATAAAAGGCAGAATACATTATTGGGAATGCAATCAAAAATCCGACAATTATTGCAAGATTATTATTCGCTGTAAATGCATATAAAATCAAAATAATTGCAACTGTAGGTGCTGCTCTTAATATAGTTATAATTGGAGATAATGTCTTGTGAATTGGTAACCAAAGATTACCTAATGTGGCAAATAAAAGTGCTAATACAAAAGATAGCGCAAAGCATAAAATGGTTCTTAACAAGGACCAACCAATGCTCACCCAGAACAACTTTTGAGCAAACATCTTAAAGAATTCTCTAAGTGTTACACCAGGTGCTGGAAGAACTAATGGATTGCCATATGCTTTAGCACAAATAGCCCAAACTGCCAGCACTATTGCTAGTGCTAGCATTGGATAAAAAATGTTTGAGCATATTTCTATGACTTTTTTATTAGCCTTTAAATCTTTCATTAAAATATCTTATCTACGTTATTGTCCCATTGAACAGCTGGCATTATTCTCTTTAAGAAAGAGATGATTGCTGTCTTATCTGCTTCTGTTAATGCTTTAGCGTTAATTGCACATCTATCAATTGCTGGTTCTGGGAAACTTGCTGTTGAGTAAAGATTTGTTTGAACATATTCTGTTACTGCTGTTTTATTGCTTGTAACCCATGTTTTACTTGCAGCTAGTGCCTCAAATAACTTGTTCATAAACTCTGTATTGCTTGCAAGTGATGCTTTTACAAATAAACCTGCTTGTGGATAAGTTGTAACCCCTGCAAGTTTACCATATTCTGCTTGAATATCCATTTCTGCATTTAGAGATAATGCACCTTTGAATGCTGTTGCTGCTGGTTCACCAACTACTGCAAAGTCTACACTTTCATTAACGAGTGCAACTCTTGCTGCTGGACCATCTGCTACATATTGAATGAGAACTTGATTTGTGCCTGGATTTCCTTCATAGATAATTTCTATGTTATTACTTCTTAAAACATATTCAAGTGTTAATCCTGGTACCGCACCTTGTCCAATGCTTGCAATCTTCTTGCCTTTAATATCGTCCATTGTGATTGCACCAGCAACATCTTTTTTGCCAATCATATATAAACTACCATCTACTGCAATTGAAACGAGTTTGTAGTTTGCACCATCCACAATCTTCTTTGCACCTGCATTAATTGGCATAATAACTATATCTGAATTTCCACTTGCTAATTCTGCTGCAATAAGAGCTGGAGCAACTGCTTTATATTCCATTGTTGCGCCAAACAATATTGTATTTTCTGTTACCATATGACAAATTGCTAGAGCTGGTGTTCCTTCTGGTGCTGCAACCTTAATTGTTTCACCTGTTAAATCACCAGATAAATCTTTGTCTTTTTGTCCACATGCTACGAATGTAATAGCAAGTGTAGCAATAAGTAAAATTGATACAATGACTAATAATAACTTTTTCATAATATATCTCCTAAATATTATTCCTTTGTTGCAGCTAATGCAGACTTAACTGAAATGTTTTTAAACTTTCCTAATTTGCCTGTTAGAGCTGAAATTCTTTCTACTGTTCCCTCAACGATTAATGCAATAGCATTAACTTCATTTCTTGGAATGCCCATACGGCCCACTATAATGTCTGAGAACTCACCTAAGACTTCTTGCATAGACATTATCGTTTCTTTGTCTTTTTCTGTTATAACGATTCCTACAACGCCTATCTTTGCCATAATTATCTCCTTTACCCAAACAAAAAAGCCACCTACTGAGTAGATGGCTAAAAATGCATAATAATATTTAAAATATTAAGCGCCATCTTACTCTCCGAGAATTCATCGATTGGGATTACTTGTATTGTGATTTTACTATTACTTTTTGTTTATGTCAATTAAATTACCAGTTTGAGGACTCACTGACACAATGACGATGCATGTTATGCATTACAAAGAAACCCTCTGCAAGTGGTACACCACATTTCTCGCCCATGTGTACATCTCTTAAGGATAGATAAAGAAGTGTCCCTAATCCATCTGTTCCACTCATTTGAGATGTATGAAGTCTAATTGCTTTTTCTCTTTTATCTTCATCCTCTTTTGTAATTTCTACAAAAGTATTAGCACGATTTGTATAGTAGAATGCTAAAGCGCTGATATTTACTAACTGATCGACTGTAACATCTATTCCATTTCTCTTTGCAACATGATAGTGTGCAGAAAGCCATAAAGCATCACAAGTTGCTCTACCACATTTGAGATGGTCTGGATGTGTTTCTGTTGGAAGGTTTGGATCTGGGCATATAACTACTTCTGGTTTGAATTCAATAATCTTCTTTGCAATTTCTTTTGCAAGTTCCCATTCTGTATATGCGCCACCATCTTCAAAACCTAAGTTGTCAAATTTCTTTACTCCTAAAGATTCTGCTGCATTCTTTGCTTCTTTTAATCTAATGTCAGCAATTTCCTCTGGAGTAATTGTGTCCTTGTTTATTCCGGCGCCTCCATCAGTACAAATAAGCATATACACATCCTTTCCTTTTGAAACCATCTTATTAACTGTTGCGCCAGCACCGATTTCAATATCATCTGGATGTGGACCTACAAACATTATTCTTTTATATTTTTCAATATCTGGCAAAGGGGCTATCGTTTTTAAAACGGTATCCTCGCCTTTGGATTTATCAATCTTTTTTGCTACCTTTGCCAAGATTTTAAATAATGCCATATTATGCTCCCAATGTTTTTATTATGGTTGGAATAAATGTTAATAATTTAACAATTATTACCTTTTCTGCGAGTGCTTTTAATGCAGTTGATGCTGGATCATTTTCTTCTATAGCAAAGTCATTTGTTGCAATTGAAATAATATAATCTACTGGATTCTCAGCTGGATATGGATATGTTTCATCTATATAATGCTTTAAATCTGGATTAATGGATTCTTTTGTATTATCTCTGCAGTAGAAGAATGCCGCCATAGCTGCTTTATGGTAATTGATATACCATTCATCATCCAGTTCAGTTGTGTCAGTTGGCTTCGTTAGTTCAAATTGTGTTATTATTTCTGGATTAATAGTATTTATACTATCATAAATAGAACCTGCTCTCAAGGTAAGCGAAGATCTCTTTGTTTCATCTTTAATATAATCTGTATATTCGTTTTTAAATGCAGTTAAATCAATGAATAATGTGACTGGTCTTAAAATACTTTGATAATATGCATTCTTTGCCTCATCATCACCTGGAACATATCTCATACTACTTGACAAATTGAGCACTGCATCTACTGCTAAATAGATAAGAGCTGCATATTGATCGTTATCTACATAAGAATCCAATTCATCTATTCTATCGTATGTATATTCTTTACTACCTGCAAAATCTGTACCTGTTTCAATTCTGTATTCCTTAATCATTCTAGCGAAGAAAATCATATAGTTCTCATATAGTGGTTTATCTACGCCAAATACATGTTCTTTAACATCATCGATGAATTGCTCATTAAGAGCATCCCAGCTGTGATATAAGAATGAAACACCAAATGGTAAAATTGATAATGCAGATCCTGAATATCTTACAACTGTAACTGCTGCACCAATAATATCATTTGTTGCAACCATTGTATCTACAACACTTGATATATCTCTTAAAATCTTAGAAACTGTTTCAACAGACTCTTGGTTGTTTTGGAAGTAACTATTGGATTGTCCAATGGTTTTCTTCAAAGAAAATAAAACGTTTAAGATATCTTGTGTAGATAAACTTGAAATTGAACTACCGCCTTCGCCTCCACTCATTAATGAAGAGATATCGATGGATAAAAGTGCAAGAGTATCATACATTGTTGAGAAAATGCTTTGGAAATCATCTTTTGATTTTGCCATAGCACCAACTATTTCTTGTTGCTTTGTTTCAGGTAATTGAGCATTCAAATATGTTTTTGCTCTTAAAATTTCCTTTTTAGCAGCATTAACGTTGTCTCTTGTATCACCAGATAAATCTCCTCTTTCGGAAATTCTTATACAATCTGTTTCAGCTTTTCTATAAACGATATCTGCCTCATCTATTACTTTATAAAGTAATACATATGCTAATGAAGACATTTCGCTACCAAGTAAATCACTCTTTGAAACGACCAACTTGATATATTCCATTACAGTTTTTGGTTCGATATCATCGTCATCAGTTGTTTCTGTTTGCTCTGCTGCTGCTTTTCTGTCTTTTTCTTCTTTTACAGCCTCAACTATAACTGCAGTTAAAGATTGGATTTTTGCAGTTCTTATCTCAGCAGTGTTTATAACATCACAGAAGAAAACAACCCAGTTGTTACTAATGATATAATCTCCAGCATCTGTTAGTTTTGCAATGTCTGCATCAGACATATTTGCTTGCCATGTATCGCTATCAGCACTCAATAGTGCGTTGGACAAAGCTAATATAGCAGCATTTCTGTCTTCAGTTTCTTTTTGCTCGTCTCTATTTAAATCCTCATCTTTGTTGCAAGCAACAAACATTGTTGCAAGTAGCAACAAGCATAATACTAATGCTATTAAAACTAAACACTTCTTTCTCATAGTTTTGCCCTCAACTTATATTGCTTCTTGTAACCAAAAATAAATGGCAACATTGTATAGAATGCACTCATTCCAAATGCAACGACAATTACAATCCAGAAGTTTTGGAAGAATATGCTCCATGCGGTTGAAATGTACATACCAAATAAGATAATTGCATTTAATAGAGCTGCATATGTAATAAATGTTCCTACAAATGCAAATGCAACTATAATTCCAGCAAGGAGAATATGTTCTATAAACTCGGATCTAAATAATGCTTTCTTTGACATACCTGCAATTAATAATGTTTGTCTTTCTGGCAATCTTACACCATGTGCAACCATATCTGTTGCAGAAAGTGAGATAACGGCCATTAATGAAATGATAATTGCAAGAATACCGATCATTAAGAATAAGTGATTTACGAATTTGATATCGAATGAGTATGCGGTTGTAATAGATAATGCATAGTAGTTGTGTGATCCTGCATATTCGCTTCGGATTAAACCAACAACAGATTCTGGATCCACTCCTGATTTACATCTTATCATAATGATATTTGGATCAGCATTAAATGCTGCTTTCATAGCAGAAGATGAAACTATTGCATATTTTCCGACAAATAACATCGAAGATGTTATACCACCAACTTCGAACTCAGCTTCCTTTCCGTTATAAATAACTGGAATCTTATCGCCTTGTTTTACGCCATATACTTTTTGCATAGCTAAATCCAAGAAAATATATGGTTTATCTGTTGCGAGCTTTTGTTCGATATCTTCTTTGCTTGTAATACAATCAATATTTCCTTCTAATAACTCTAAAACACCATCTGTGGCAACAAAGTTAATAGATAATTCTTTGTTATTAAGTTCTACGCTGCCTCTGCCCCAAACTAAAGCTCTTATATCATCAACGCCTTCTGTATCTTTAAGTACGTCCACGTCACTTTCTTTAATGTTAGCAACTGTTACCATATTTGACATTTGGTCAATATAGCCTGTGAATACAGAAGATGTCATTCTCCATGCTGTAAACATAAGCATTGCAACAATTAAACCAATAACTAATAATCTACCAGCTTGTTGTCCTTGCTTATTTCTGGAGACACCAACCGATGCTATCTTAACTTCTATCTTGCAATCTTTCTTTTTAGATATTGCTCCGGTTATTGCAACCAATGCCATAGGAGCACCAACGATTAATAACAAGATACCAAGTAACATTGCGGCTAATCCCATATATCCAGCAACTGGTTGTACTAAATAACTTAAAACAAATGTTACTGCCCATAAGAAAGCAACAACCCCAAGGAATATAAGTTTCTTTGGTGATTTCTTTTCAACATCAACAAAGCTATCTCTAATTGAACCTCTAAATGCTCTAAAGATTGGGAATAATGAGAATGCGACTGTTACAACAAATGCCACAGCCAAACAAACTATCATCTTCCAAGCAACGATCTCAAATGCAGATAATCCACCGGTTAATGCGAATAAAATTAATGCATATAAGCCAGCTGCAAATCCAACACCTAATACGAGACCAAATAGAGCAACCAATACAGTCTCAATAACAAATATTTGTGCAATTTGCTTTCTGCTTGCACCAATGATAGACATCTTCCCAATGTAATCTCTCTTTTCGTTAACAGATAAGAGCAAGATAACTGCAATACCTAATACTGCAAGAATCATAACTGCAATACCAATAATTGAAATAATTGCAGAGAAACTTGTTGCATTTTGATCTATCTTTGCCTTGTCTACTGTTAAAGAAACCAATAAGTTTGCGAGCTTTGGATCTGCTGTTAGATCTTTCATTAAATCATCATTAGATACGCCATCTTTAGCTTGAACAAAAATATTGTTATAGATTTCTGCTCCAAAACCTACAATCAATCTTGAAACGCCTCTAACGTCTGCAAGGATTGGGTATGGACCACCACCTGCAAAGTATCCTGTATCATCAGCAATAGCAGCAACAGTAAATGTATGAACTGATTTGTTCATACCAGTCATTTGCATACCGCTACCAACTTTTAATCCAAAATGAAGTGCTGCGCTCTTTGAGATAATTACATTATCTTCATATTGATATACGTCTTCCAAACTTCCGTATAAAACATCAATTTTGTTAAGACTTGCTATCTCACCTGGTTCAAAACCACGTAAGTTTACATACTCATTACCATATAACCAGTAGAATTCCAATGTTCCTACTGAGTGTCCAACTGTTTCAGTATGAGCATCAACAGTTTCTAACGTAATAGTCTTATCGCCACTTGCAGAATATGAAATATGAACTCCATGCTCTGCTGAAGAATCTGCTGAACCTCTAACTAATAAGAAGTTGAAAATGGTGCTCTTGAAAGAAAGGATAAGGAATATTGCTCCAACTGCAATAGCGATAGCTACAGCTGTGGCAATAGTTCTTCCAATCTTAGAAGTAACATTTCTAATTGCCAGTTTTGCTGTCATCGATTATAACTCCGTCCTTTAATCTAACTATTCTCTTTGCATATTGAGCATGGTCGCTTGAGTGAGTAACCATAACAAGTGCAACACCCTTTTCTTTGTTAATCTTTGTTAATAATTCCATAACTTGAGCACCTCTAATACTATCTAATGCTCCAGTTGGTTCATCCATGAATACTAATTTTGGAGAAATTACTAATGCCCTTGCAATAGCAACTCTTTGTTGTTCACCACCAGATAATGACTTTGGATAGTTGTTAGCTCTTCTTGTGATATTAAGATAATCCATGATTTCTTGGGTTTGGTCTTTATATTGAGCTTCTTTCATTCCATCTAATGCCATTGGTAGGATAACATTCTCTCTTGTTGTAAGGTTTGGAACCAAATTATATGATTGATAAACGAATGAGAAATATGTTCTTCTCATTTTTGCCATTTCATCATCAGTTAATTTAGTGATATCTTTTCCACCAATTAAGATTTGTCCTTCAGTTGGTGTTTCAATTCCAGCTAAGCAATATAAGAATGTAGATTTACCTGATCCACTTTCACCTAAGATAGCTACGAATTCACCTTCACGGACTTCAAAATCAATACCTTTTAATACTTCTGTTGGAACTGGGCCATCAAAAGTCTTTCTAATATTGGTTGCAGAAAGAACTACTTCGCCGAGTCCTTCTTTTACTTCTGATTCACTAACTGAATCAGTTGTTTCTTCTGTTAAAACTTCTTTCTCTTCTTCCATAAATAGGTTGCTCCTCATAATGATATACCGAGTATATCATAAACTATTTATTTTCTTCAATTATTTGTGATAAGATATTGTTAACAAAAATTATGGAAAATTCACTATTTATTTGTTCAATTATCTTCTTTGCTTTAGCTCTTCCATGTATTATTTGTACATGTTTTTTTGATGTTAAACAAAAGATGCTTTTAAAGACTATCTTTAAAGCAAGTGCAAGTTTCTGCATTCTAATTGGCTGTATTTTAATATTCTGCAAAGATTATTACTGGAATGATCCAAAGATTTTAGTTCTTGTTGGTGTTGTTACTGCACTACTTGGTGATGTATTCTTGAGTGAATTTGCTAAAGGGAAAACAAGAGATATTTTTAGTGGTTTAGGACTACTTGCATTCGTTTGCACACATGTTTTATATATTGTCGCTTTCCTATTATCTTCATTCAAGATAAGTATATTTATAGTTTTTGCACCTATAAGTGGCATAATAATTATGGCATTTTTAGTGCTCATAAAAGTATTAAAACCAGACAATTCAGTTACAATAATTGGCACATTAATATACTCTGGCGTTGTATTTTTAATGCTAGGATGTGCTATAAACTTATTTGCCGTTGGTGGCATAGCAAATGGTGTATATGCTCTTGTTGGAGCAACACTATTCTTGGGCAGTGATGTGTTATTAAGTTTAGTTAACTTCAATAAAGCAATACATAATCAAAGAAAGTATGTATTCCCAGCAATTTTAGTGCTATACTATCTAGGACAAGTATTTATAGTGTTATCTATGGTGATGTAATGGAAGATAAATTAGATATTTACACAATTGAAGATGAGATTGCTCATCTACAGAGTTTAGGAACATTTAAAAAGCCTAAATTATTGATGCATGCATGTTGTGCACCATGTTCTACATATTGTGTGGATTATTTGTACCCATACTTCGATATCACCTTATACTATTACAACCCAAACATTATGCCAGATGAAGAATGGCAAAAGCGTGCAGCAGAATTTGATAAACTCATAGCAAAGTATCCTGAGGTTAAGTTAATTATTCCAGATCAATCCACAAATGAGTTTCTAGACCTTGTTAAAGGCTATGAGAAGTGTCCTGAGGGCGGTGACAGATGTGCTATATGTTTTAATCATAGATTAAACAAAACCGCTCACGAGGCAACTAATGGCTTCGATTTCTTCACCACCACTTTAACTGTTAGCCCACACAAGAATGCTGAACTTATTAACTCAATTGGTAGACAAGCTGGTATGCTTACTGGAATTAAGTATTTGGATTCTAATTTTAAAAAGAAGAATGGATATCTTAAATCCATTCAACTATGTGCCGAACTTGGAATATATAGGCAGAGTTATTGCGGTTGTAGATTATAAAAATAAAGGGCGATTAACTCGCCCCTTTTTATTATTTATTACGCTCATCAATCATTGACTTAACTTTCATCAATCTAATTGTTGCGCCTCTTTCGTTTTCATCCAACTTCATTGTGATGTATTTTATTGTTTCTTGAAGTTGTGGAATCATAACATATTCTAGAGCATTTACTCTTCTTCTATTCTTTTCAATTTCATCTGCAAGCATATTACATGTCTTTTCAATTTCTGCAAGTTTAAGTAATTTTGTGAGCATTGTGGACATTGTTGCAATAGATTCATCTAGTTCGGATGAAACAGATGCGAATGAATATGGGTATTTTTCTTTTGCATCCCCACCAATTATTTCAAATACAGGACAATCTACACTCATTACATTTTGTGTGCTTGTCTTTAATTCCACCTTTGCTGCTGGCATTGCAATTGCTTCTTCAATAACTGCATCTGAAGTTACTGCACGTGCTAGCATAAAGGAAGATAAAGCACCTTGTAACTCTTTTTCAATCTCTTCTCTTAACTTCTTATTCTCGCGAACATAAAGCAAGAAACGACGAATCATTTCATCTGATTTGTCCTTTAAGAGTTTGTGTCCTCTAGTTGCGGTTTTAAGACGTGTTCTTAAACGTCTTAATTCCATTCTGGTAGGATTAACATTTAGTCTAGACATATGTTATTGTTCTTCCTCTGGTTGAGTTGGATAATACTTGTCCAAGAATGCATCTTTAATTCTCTTTAATTCGCCTCTTGGTAATAATCCTAATAACTTCCAACCTAAATCTAATGTCTCTTCAATGGATCTATTTTTTGTGAATCCTTGAGATACATATTGTTTTTCGAATTCTTCAGCAAATCTTGCAAACTTCTTATCTGTTTCAGTTAATGCACTTTCACCTAAAATAGCACTTAATTCTTTTGCTTCTTTACCTTGTGCATAAGCGCTGAATAATTGGTTCATTGTGTCTGCATGATCTTCTCTTGTCTTGCCAACACCAATACCTTTATCTTTCAAACGGCTAAGAGATGGGAGAACGTCAATAGGTGGTGTAACTCCTCTCTTGTGTAATTCTCTTGAAAGAATAATTTGTCCTTCGGTAATGTAACCTGTAAGGTCTGGAATTGGGTGTGTCTTATCTTCTTCTGGCATTGTAAGAATAGGTATTTGGGTAATAGAACCTTCTTTACCTCTAATTCTTCCTGCTCTTTCATACATTGTTGCTAAGTCTGTGTAAAGATATCCTGGATATCCTCTTCTTCCTGGAACTTCTTTTCTTGCAGCAGATACTTCTCTTAATGCTTCAGCATAGTTTGTAATATCTGTTGTAATAACAAGAACGTGCATTCCTTTTTCAAATGCTAAATATTCAGCAGCAGTTAAAGCCATACGAGGTGTAGCAACACGTTCAATAGCTGGGTCATTTGCAAGGTTAATGAATATTACACTTCTTTCAATAGCTCCAGTCTTTCTAAAGTCTTGGATGAAGAAGTCTGCTTCTTCGAATGTAATACCAACAGCTGCGAATACAACAGCGAATTTCTCATCTGCTTTTAATACCTTTGCTTGTCTTGCAATTTGTGCAGCTAAATCTGCATGTGGAAGACCAGATGCTGAGAATACTGGCAACTTTTGTCCTCTAACAAGAGTATTAAGACCATCAATTGCACTAACGCCTGTTTGAATGAACTCATTTGGATAGTCTCTTGCAACTGGGTTAATAGGTCTACCATTTGTATCCAATTTCATGTCTGGAATGATTGGTGCGCCACCATCTCTTGGATGACCCATACCATCAAAGACTCTGCCAAGCATTTCTTCAGATACTGGTAACTCTAATGAGTGACCTAAGAATCTTGCCTTTGCTGTTGCAATTTCTAAACCTTGAGATGGCTCATATAATTGAACCAATGCTTTGTCTCTGTTTATTTCAAGGACCTTACCGTGTCTGATTTCACCATTTGCTTGTCTAATTTCGACTAGTTCATCATACTTAACACCTTCTACTCCTTCAACGAGCATTAAAGGTCCAACTATTTCTCTAATTGTATTATATTCTCTTAGCATTAGATCTCTCCTTCGTTTGACAATGCAAGCATTTCTTTCTTCATTTCTTTGAATATATCATCGAACTCAGCAATTCTATCTTCTGGGATATACTTTGCTCTACCAATCTTTTCACGAATTGGTAACTCAATGATATCTTCGATATCAACGTTCTTATCTAATTGGTCTCTTCCAAGAGCATCAAATTCAAGAATAAGTCTCATCATTAATAATTGTTTCTTCAATGATGAATATGTATCTACCTCATGGAAAGCATTTTGGTGGAGATAGTCTTCTCTTATTGCCTTTGCTGTTTCCATTGTGAGACGGTCATTTGGTCCTAGAGCATCCATACCAACTAATTGAACGATTTCCTTTAAGGAACTTTCTTCTTGTAATATACGCATTGCTGCGCCTCTACAAGCCATCCATTCGTCTCCTAATTCATCTGAATACCATTCTTCCATCTTATCTGCATATAATGAATAAGATGCAAGCCAATCTATTGCTGGGAAGTGACGTTGATATGCAAGTGATGCACTAAGTCCCCAGAATACCTTAACGATTCTAAGTGTTGCTTGTGATACTGGTTCAGATAAGTCTCCTCCTGGAGGTGATACAGCACCAATTGCTGTAATGGAACCTTCAACACCATTACCACCTAATACTTTAACCTGTCCTGCTCTTTCATAGAACTCTGCAAGTCTTGAACTAAGGTATGCTGGATAACCTTCTTCACCAGGCATTTCTTCTAGACGTCCACTCATTTCACGAAGTGCTTCTGCCCATCTAGATGTACTATCTGCCATAATAGCTACGGAATAACCCATATCTCTGAAGTATTCAGCTATTGTAATACCTGTATAAATGGAAGCTTCTCTTGCCGCAACAGGCATATCTGAGGTATTAGCAATAAGAACTGTTCTCTTCATTAATGGTTTTCCACTATGTGGGTCTATTAATTCTGGGAATTCATTAAGAACGTCTGTCATTTCGTTTCCACGTTCACCGCAACCAATATAGACAACGATTTGTGCGTCTGCCCATTTTGCTAATTGGTGTTGAACAACTGTTTTACCACTACCGAATGGTCCTGGAATTGCAGCTACACCACCACGTGCAATTGGGAATAGTGTATCAATAACTCTTTGTCCTGTGATTAATGGTGTCTTTGGAGATAACTTTTCAATGTATGGTCTGCCTCTACGAACTGGCCACTTTTGTAACATACAAACATTATGTTTAACTCCATTATCATCCTTAACAACTGCAACAGTATCTTCAACTTTGAATGAACCTTTCTTGATTTCTACGATTTCACCGCTTAAACCAATTGGCATCATAATCTTATGAAGAACAACTTCTGTTTCTTGTACAGTACCAATTACCATACCTTGAGAAACCTTGTCTCCCTTTTGTACAGTTGGTTCGAAATCCCAAACTTTTTCTCTATCGATAGCGTTAACTTGAATACCTCTATCAATTCTGTCTCCGCTAACTTCACGAATCTTGTCTAGTGGACGTTGAATACCATCATAAATACCTTCGATGATTCCAGGTCCTAACTCAACAGATAGTGGCATACCAGTTGAAACAACTTCTTCGCCTGGTCCGATTCCACTTGTCTCTTCGTAAACTTGGATAGATGCTAAATCCCCTCTTAACTCAATGATTTCACCGATAAGGTTTTTATCCGAAACACGAACAACGTCGTACATTTTGGATTTTGCCATACCTTCTGCTACTATCAATGGTCCTGAAACTTTTACAATTCTTCCTGCTTCCATTTTTATTCCTCTTTTCCGAATACTATATCGGATCCTATTGCTTTTTCTACGTCACTCTTGATGCCTGACATGCCAAATCCTGTATTTCCTTCCGCTGATGGAATTGGAACTACTACTGGATATGGACGTGTTTTATATCTCTTTAATAAAGACTCAATTTGCATTGCAATAGCATCTGTAATAAATATTACAGAATACTTTCTTGCAAGTTCCTTTACAACATTTCTTGCTTGCATTTCGCCATCTACAGGATAGGCATCTATTCCTATAGCCTTGAATGCAAGAACTGAATCTTTATCACCTACTACAGCTATACCATTACGCATATAAATTCCTCATTCTGCTCTTAATCAAATCGGAGGATACTTTGTTCTTAATTCCTGAAACGATAAGTTTCAAAACCTTTAAATCTGAAGATCTTCCAAAATAATAACCAAGCAATGGTGCTGATGAGAACATTTCATCTCTTCCGCCCTTGAATAGAGATAACAAAGTATTGTCTACTTGTACCTCAAATACAACAAGTGCAGATTCATCCATGTACTCAACGATATTTGAATAGTCTGTATACTTTATTTGCTTTTTAAGTTCCTCGGTGCCAGATACGAATGCTCCAGCGAACATCTCATAATCTAATTTTGCACCAGGAATAAATGAATCTTTAAAGAAGTCTAACCCTAAGCCGAGCTTTTTGCAGCGCATAAATGTGAGAATGTTAGAATAGTCTACCTTAGCGATATAATATTCTTTCAAGATTTCGTCTCCTTTCTCTAAAGAGAAAATATCTTTATACATTGCCTTATCTACAGCAACATCTATTGCTCTTGGATTAACATTCTCTTCAGAGATTCCTTTTTCTACTTGTTTAATAGCTTCAATCATTCCATCTCTTAATGCTTTTGTATCTCCGTTTACACCAGCCTTGATATCATCAATGCTTGCAAGACCTTCACTCATTAAACCGGATGGCTCTTGCTTTGTGGCGACTGCTTTAATACATGCTTTAAGATTGTGATAATCGTTTACTAATAAGATTGCATCGAAAGCATGAGAAATATTTAATTCTCTCATTAATGCTGCAATGCTCTTTTCTTCAGCCTCAAAGAGTGCGTCAAAGTCTGTACCTTCAACGTTTATTCCTCCACCGATGCCAAATTCAACAAGTAGCTTAAAAGCTTCCTCTTTTGAAGATGCCTCAAGTAAACGTTGTAACTGTTGTCCAACGATTAACCTATTTTCAAGAGACTTAACTCTCGCATTCTCATAAAGATATGCTTCTGACATTATTTAAAAAGCTCCTTAGCTATATTTGCTTCGTATTCATCTCGGATAGTAGCAATCTCGACCTCTAAAGTCATATTCTTGTCTACTCCGTTGCTAGAAAGGATTAAACCACCATCAAAGTCGCCCAACTCTTTATTAAGAGTTAACTTAATCTTTTTCTTGTCTGCGAATGCTTTGAGTGATGCTGCGGTTACGATATCCTTCTCTCTTTGAGAGATTGTTACGATATCGCCGTCCTGAGCGCTCTCTAGCATGCCGAATATCAATGCTTTATATTTTTCCTTAGGAAGGTTTCTTGCTTTATCTAAAGCGGTTTCAAACACTTTGTTGATGATTTCTGCTTTAGCAACAAGAACAATCTTTCTGGAGTCTAATTGAGCAACAGTTTCTGAACGTTGAGCAATGTCCTTTTTCATGACATCTTGCTCATACTTTGCATCATAAACATACTTATAGCAATCCGAAGCAGCTTGAGACATAATCTCATCTACCTTCTCGTTTGCACTCTCAATTATTCCTTTCGCAATGATTTCAGCATCCGAAATGATTTTATCGATTATTGCTTGTTTACTCATTATTAACCCTTTTAAGCTCTTATGCTTCTAATGAAACTGCAGGAATGAATACTGCTAAGAATGATACCAATAATGCTAAAACTGCGTATGTTTCAACCATAACGACCATAACGATACCTTTACCGCTTTCTTCTGGACGTTTTGCTGTTAATGCAATAGCTGAACATGCTGCCTTACCTTGGTACATACCAGAAATAAGACCTACGATTCCAATTGGTAAACATCCGGCCATAATAGCCAATCCACTTGCCATTGTTAATGGAGCTGGTGTTCCGAAGACATTTACTTTAATCATTGCGATGAATGCAATAAGTAATCCGTAAATACCTTGTGTACCTGGTAATAATTGAAGAACAAGACACTTTGAGAATTTGTCTGGGTCTTCTGCAACTACACCAGATGCTGCCTTCCCTGCTAAGCCAACACCAATTGCGGATCCGCATCCTGCTAAACCAGCTGCAAGAGCTGCGCCTAATAATGCTAAAAATGTTCCAGTAGTCATTTGTGACCTCCTCTATTTACTCTACAACCTATTTGGTTGTATCAATATATGTATATTTTGTTTTACTACCGTATGGAACGAATAAGTGTCCACCACCGGTATAGAATTTTCCAAAGAATTCGATGTATTGCAAACGGCAGTCGTGAATATATGCACCCAATGTATTAATAGCTAAGTTAAATACATGTCCTACAAGCAAGATAACTACTGCTACTACATAACCAACATAAGGAATCATATTAATGAATACCATTGCAACTTGGTTAACAACCATACCAACAACAGCAGATGCAAGTCCTAAACCGAACAAACGAGAATAGGATAAGATATCGGAAAGTATTGAAACACCATCGTAAAGTTTTGCAACACCACCGAAAAGTCTCTTTAATGGATTCTTCTTATTGTTGGAGAAAATAAGAATGCAAAGAACGCCCAAACCAATGAATGCAATTCCTACATACTTGAGCCATCCAGGTGTGGTAACTTCTATAGAAGTTCTGAATAGCATATTAATTAATGATACAACCATATTAAATGCAAATATGATTAATCCGATAAATACAAATACCCAACTAAATGATTGTCCAAATGCAGCCATAACTTGTTTTTGTTTGCACAAATGGACGCCGTTAATAATGATACCAGTAAGAATATGAATGAAACCTAATAGATAACTTAAAATAAGCATCATCATAGCTCCATCCGCATCTAGTGGTTTAAACCAAGTTATCTTATCCAAGAAGCTTCCAGCTGGAATATCTATTGCAAACCAAGAACCAAACAAGAATCCCCAAATAAATGTGGATAAACCGCACATAGTAATTAATAAAACCAAATTGCCCCTACCTGGTGCTGGTCTCATTAATCTATATAAGATTAAACCACCTATCATTAAGATTAAACCATATGCAGCATCTGCAAGCATTAATCCAAAGAACAAGAAATAGAAGAATGCAACGAATATTGTTGGATCTATATCTGTTCCCTTTAGTGGTGGTGCATACATGTTTGTAACACCTTGGAATGGATCAAAGAATCTAGATTGCTTTACAAGTGTTGGTTGTATTGCACCTTCTTCTGGTTCCATAAATTCATAGATAAGAGTATCTGATACTCCATCTAATGTTTCTTTTAATTTTTTCTCTTCTTTTGCTGGATACCATCCCTCAAGTACAAAAGCTCTTTCAGTTGCAGCAAAACAATCTACTGCTTCTAATCTTTGAACTCTTAATGAATAGTAATCATATAATGTCTTGAAGTCTCTTATAAACTTTTGCTTTTCAACAGCTTGAGTTAATAAATCTAAACGAGCTGTTTCGGCTTCATTAATTCTATTATTATTTGCCTCAATTAATTCAGATGCATTTTTATCTGCATTATTTTGGCATCTATCACTCTCCAATTCGTGGAGTTTTGCAAATAATTTCTCGCTATTTTCTTTTAATACAGCAATTGCTACAACAGATGTTTTTAAATCTCCCTCGAATATTTCATATTCGCAGCCATCTGTTGCGTTTAATTCTTCTTTTAGAGCATCGACATTTAGGTTATCTATTGTTCCTAAATATATAGCAACTTTATTTGTGTCTTTGAAACTACTAAATGGTGCCTTGACATTTGAATAAACAGCGAGTGCTTTGTTCTCTGTTTCAAGTTTGTTCTTTTCTGCAGCTAAAGATATCATCTTTTGGTTGATATCTTCTAAATCTGCAACTAATGCTAAAATTTCAACTTCTCGAGTTGATATATCCATAAACTCATCATAGGACATAACCTTAACGTTGCTAAACATCGGTTCCTTGATTTGTTTATATTCGTATGTCGTTCCGTTTTTCTTGGCATCTACAACTGCTTTCTTAGCTGCAATATGACAATCTTTTAAAAACTTAAATGCAAATTGAAGTTTATTTATCTTCTCTTGGAATTTAGACATCTTCTCTGTGTTATCTAAGCGAATAGTATCATCAATCGGACGTGTCTTTATAATTTCAACAAGTCTCGACTTATGTAGTTCTCTTAATAACGCGTGTCTATCTGAGCGATGGCCTATAACCATCACTTTCTTCATATCTGCTAACATTAGTATTTCTCTATTAATAGTGACAAGACTTCATTTGCCATCTTGTCTACATCTTTTTCCTTTTCTTTAATTAAAGAAGCTGCTTCTTCTCTACCTTTTTGAAGTACCTTTTCTCTTTCTTGTTCAGCCTTCTTAGAAGCTGCTTGTTCTGTTGCTTTTATATCTTGTTTTGTGCTTTTTACCGAATCTTTTCTTTGTTCGGCAGCCTTTGCCTCGGCTTCAATAATCATTTCTTTAGCTTTGATATTAGCTTCTTTGATTATTTCTTGGGCCTTTACTTCGGCTTCATTAATTTCTTTTATGACTTCTTCAATCATGTTTGCACCCTAATTATTGTTCGTTTTCGATTTGTGTAATTTTATCTAGTCTATTTTGGTGTCTTCCACCTTCGTAAGTTGCATTCCACCATGCCTTTACAATTTCCTTAGCTTCATCTTCGTTAATAACTCTTCCGCCAAGAGCAATTATATTTGCATTATTGTGTCTCTTTGTCATCTCTGCCATATATGTGTTTGTACATACTGCGGCTCTGATACCTTTTACTTTATTTGCAGCAATAGAAATACCTATTCCTGTTCCGCACATTAAAACACCACAATCTACTTCTTTATTAGCAACTGCTTTTGCTACCTTATAAGCATAATCTGGATAGTCTACAGAAACTTCTGAATATGTTCCCATATCAACGATTTCTGCTCCAAGTTCTGTTAATGTAGAAATAACTGCGCTTTTTAATACGATACCGCCATGATCACAACCAATTGCAACTTTCATAATTTTATTGTTTCCCCTTTATAAATATTAAAGTAATTATATAATATCGCGCGTACGATATCAATGACTTACTTTTTTAAAATATTCTATTTATGGTAGACACCCTGTGCACTTTTTGCTGTGCACAAGGTCTACTAAATATTATTTTTTACCGATTGCTCCTGGAGGTGGTGCCTTCTTTGGTGCAGCTGCTGGTTTTTGTCCAACTGCTCCTGGAGGTGGAGCTTTTTTTGGTGCTGCATCTGGCTTTTGACCTACTGCGCCTGGAGGTGGTGCCTTCTTACCAATTGCTCCTGGAGGTGGACCTTGTGGTTTCTCTGGAGCTGGTGCTGGCTCTTCAACAGGTGCTGGAGGTTCTACCGCTGGTGGTTCTTCCATTGGTGGAACTTCTTCTGGTGGGATATCCATTGGAGGTTCTTCAATTGGAGGCATTTCATCCATTGGTGGTTCCTCTACTGGAGGAGCTGGCTCTTCAACAGGTGCTGGTTCCTCTACTGGTGCTGTCTCTTGAACTGGAGTTTGTGGAACTGGTGCATCTGTTTCTGCAACTGGAGCTGTTGCTCCTGCAGATCCTGCTTCGGCTGTTGCAGCTGCTAATTTTGCAGCTTTCTTTGCTTTCTTCTTCTTGCTTGCAACAACTGCTGATGGAACAATGATAATAATTAAGATTACTAATAATGCGCCACCTGCTGCAGCAAGTAACCACCAGTTTGTCATAACAAACTCTAAGAATGTGCCAACCTTTACGAATACGATTGTATTTACATAATCTGTTTCATATGTTACGAATCCATTTGAATATGTATAATCTACTTCTGCGAGTTTACCATCTGCTGTTACTTGATAAATCTTTGTTGTATCTTCAATTGGAACTGTTGCATATACACTTACCTTAACCTTTCCATTTGGTTGGATGAGATAAGATGTTCCATCTGAAGCTGTTACTCTCATTTGAACCTTCAAGACACCTAACATTTCTGTATCATGGAATCTTGTTGCAAGAGATGGAATGTTGCTTTCTATTTGTGTATATAACTTGTTATTTGCAACAGCTGCTTGATATGCTTCTGCTGAAGATTGACTGCTAATCTTTGATGTATATGTTACTTTTTCGTAAACGATGCTTGCATTTGCAGAAAGAATTGTGTTTCCTTGTGCTGTAATTAATGCTCTACGTTTTTCTGCAGAATTGAGATACTCAATTGATTCAACACCAACTGTGAATGTACCTGATACACTACCCTTTAAGATAATGTTTGCATCTGGTTCGCAAACTATGATGTAGTTATATACACCAGTTTCATCTATTTCTGTTAAGTAGTCATCTGTTGTTTCTGCTTCAACGTTGTAGTATTGAACTGTTATGATTCCACCATCGATTAAGTCTTCAATGTAGTTATCATAATCATAACCAGCTGCTTCAAGCATATCCTTATACTTTTCTTCAACGTTAATTGTGTAGTGCATTTGAACTGCTTCGTCTTCTTTATCAAGTTTTGCAATCTTATCTGATTCGCTAACAATAACTTGAACTACTGCACCTTGAACAACTAATGAACCTGTACCTGTTGCACTATTGAAGTTGTCATTGTATTGACCACCATTGTATGTGCTGTAGTTATCAACTGTTATATATGTTGCAGTTACGAAGTAAGAACCAACATTTGTTGCCCCATATAGTTGTTCACCATTGATCTCATATTTTACTGATATAGATGAAATGGATGGAGCAACTGAGCTTGTTCTAATTTCAACTGTATGTTCTGTTCCATCATAGTCTACATCTTTAGATGGAATTGAAATCTTGAAGTTTGCCTTCTTAATTGTTAATGAGGCATATTGTACTAATGTCTTGTGTTGTGGTTTTGTAATTGTGACCTTAGCATAATATTCACCAGCGTTAGTTACACTTGTTCCAACTGGTGTTGTCATTTCAGAATTTGTGAAGTATTGATATGTTACTGTTGCGCCAGTTCCTGTTACCTTAACATCTTGCTTTGAACCAGTATATGTAACAACTGTATCTGCTACTGCGTAGTCTGTGATGTCTGGGTATTGTAATAATAACTTGACGCTATTAGAAATATCTGCACCTGCTTTAAGAGCGAATGTGTAGTTTACTGCAACTGCATCTGTGATATCGATGTAGATGACATAATATGAACCAGCTTCTAATTCTTCAGAAACTGTCAAACCTGCCATTGATGTCTTTTCTAAATAATCTGTACCGTTAAAGAGATATACCTTTGTTACTGGTGCAGTATTTGCAGATTGATTGAAGATTGCTGAAGTTTGTCCGTTAACAAAACCAGAAAGCATTGTTGTTGGACTTGCTGCATATCCTAATGCGAATTGTGGCATTGTACCAGTCGCAGTATATACAACACTGGATGCATAGTTAACTGCACTGCCTTCTTCGTCTACATAATCATCAATTACATAAGCATATAATGTAACCTTTGTAACGATTAACTTACTGTTGGTTCCATTTGTATAACTATACTTGAAATTGAAGTTTGTAGCAGAGCCACCGTTTAAGTACATTGGATAACCTTCTGCTTTTGCATTTGTACTATTTGTTACGCTACTCTTTACAGCTGGAGCAACGATTGTGCCTGAGATTGGAACAAATTCATAAACTTGCTCTAATGCTGTGAACTCTGTCTCGGTATATTCGATTGCTTCGCAGATATAATATACTTTTTCTGAATCATAGATTGTATCTTCTTTATAGACATCACCATCAATGTAGTAATAGTGTCTATCTGATGCGAATCTTGTGATGCTTACTTGCTTATATGTTGATGTAAACTTGTAATACTTCTTACCTTCAACTGGTGAACCATCTGTTGAGATTTGGTAATAACCAAATTTTCCATCTAATACGAATATATCAACGTTATCACTTGCAGTTCTGTTGATTAATGGAGCTGATGGTGTGATATCTGGGATATATGTACCATAGATGATGTTATACTTTCTATCTGCGATCAATGTACCATATTGAACTTCTGTATCTTCAAGATATGCATTGATTGTAGCTTTTGTAATATAACCAGCAACTGAGACCTTAACATCTGTTACTGTGTAGTTTGTATTATTTAATGGAACATTATCACTGATTGTGAATACAACCATAGAAGCACCAACGTTAGCAGATGAATACTTAGCAATAAGAGCGTTCTTAATTGCATCCTTTTCTGCATCTGTTAATCCTGTTTCGAATGTTACAATATATTCTTCTGTTAAATCAGCTGTTCCATCGTATACCTTAGTGAATGAGCTTGAACCAGATTGTGGCTTAATTGAGAATGCCAATGTTGCAGCATTTACGAAGTGTGAATATTGTGCTGTGATATCCATTGCATAATACTCCTTTGCTTCAGCTGCATCTGATTCGAATGCATAATATCTAATTGTATTAGATACATAACATCCAAGATATGTGCCATATCCTGCTACATCTGCACCAATTTCTGGAGTTGCATCTGGATAATCTTTTGCCTTGATTGTCTTAATTGTATCTACTCTTAATGCGAAGTAAACTTCGTTTGTTCCGTTTAATGCATAATAGAAGTCTGTTGCTTCCATGCTTAATAATGCATTTGCTGGATCTGCGATGAATGCATCAAATTCTGCTGTCTTTACGCCATTTTCATATAAGTCAAAGTCAACAGCTTGTTTGGTATATAAATCGTAGTTAACTGTTGTTCTAGAAGAAACTAACTTGATACCGTAGATTGTTGCACTATCTGATTCAGTATGCCCTTCTGTTACAACATTTGCACCACCTAAGAATGCGAATGAAGTGTTAACTGAATATAAGCCGAAATCTCTTGCATATGGAACTGAAATTACTGGCATAATTGCACTTTGTGCAACCATATTTGTTCCATCATAAACTTTAGAAGCTAAGTCAAAGTCTATAACTGCATATGATTTAGTAATTGAACGGAATGCATATGCTGAACTTGTTCCAATTGCATAGTTGCTTGAGTGATTTACTTCATACTCTTCTTTATCTGTGAAGGTTACGTTGGAGATATCAACTCTAATCTTTGTTCCAACATCTTTTGTTGCATATGTTGCTGTTAATGAAACATTAATCTTATCTGCATCTGAAGGAACAATTCCAATTGCAAGTACATCGTCAACTGTTGCTGAACCTATTGTTGTTCCATCGTATACCTTATTTGGAAGTGTGATGTTTGCAGCATTAATTTGAATAGACTTCTTATATAATGTTGCTGTGATGATACTTGATAATCCAACACCACCTGCTGTATATACATTTTCAGGAATTACAGTGCCTAATGTTAATTCAATTTGATCTGCTGCAACTGCTGTTGCACCCTCATCACTAATTGTATAAGCAGTTCCTGCTAATGTGTAGTTTGCAAGGATTGCATTGATTTGTTCATCTGTTAATTCAGATGTTGGATCCTTAGAAAGGATTAAGTTTGCAATAGAAATTTCGTGTTTTGCAATACTGCCATCATCATTGAATGCTACATATGGATATAACACACCATTCTTGGTGTAATATGCCTTAATTGAATCATCATTGTATGTTACGTTTGCTAATTCATTATAAATAGCATTAATATTTGCTACATCAAATTCGGATGTAACAATTAAATCAGAAGAAATTGCACTTGTTACTTGTGTAGCTGTGCCAATTAAGGATGAATCAACAGCTGCAACACCTGTATACTCTGTTGCGCCAATGATAGCACTTAAATTCAATGTTGCTTTACTAATGATTACACTTGAATCATCCTTATTTGCAATACTGAATAATGCTAAATCTTCTGCTGAAATATCTACTAAGTAGTTAGATGCAGCAGATGTAATAGCAACACCTTCTAAGAATACATTGTATGCTGTAGCTTTTGCGTCTTTTTCAAATACAACATAATATGTTGAAGCGTTGTATACTACTGTTTGATCGCTTGCGCCTGGATTTGTACTTGTAATTGTTGCTGCACGTGCTGTGAACTTAATGAATGTATCTGCTGAAGTATCACCAAATGCAAGTGCTTCGCTTGAAATGGTTGGGACAACTGATACCTTAGTTGATGCATCATAATATCTATTTACACCTTCAATTCCAACAATATCATCTATTGTTAAAATCTTCTTTGTAATAGATACTGGCATATTTCTAAGAACAACTGTTATCTTACCTGCACCATCATCTACAACTGTGATATCTTCATCATCATTATCAACAAAGTGCATATTATCTGTATTTGCACCAGATTCATATGTGAATAAAATTGTAACGTTTGTTGAGTAAGCATTGGAAACTTCAAAGCTTGGATATGAACTTGCACTTACAGTATAGTTGAATGAACCAAGAACTGATGTTGCATCAATTGCTAAGTCTTTGGTGTTCATTGCTGTTGTACCATCATATTGCTTTGTGATTGTGAAGTCTGCCTTACTTACTGTTACTGTTACAGAATAAATCTCAATTGCATTATCTGGACCATCGCCAGCTGCTGGAATAAGTTTGTTGATTGTAACTGTTTGTGCAACATATGGAACACTTTCTAGATCTGTTCCGAAATATAATACGTAGTTACCTGCATCTTCGCCAACTAAACTCAAAGCACTGAATGTAATTGTCTTATTTGTTCCTGCATTTGCTGTATCATATAATGCAGTAAAGTCAATTTGAACATCATCTTCTTGACGAGCTAAATAATCTGTGAAGACAATTGATGTATCACCAGAACCATAGGTTGCTGTTAACGAACCATCATATTGTTTATTTACACCATAGAAGGATGTAGCTGGATCAACAATTATTGTTCTAACGCCAATTGAGAATCTAATATTTGAGTAATCTGCATATTCTATGCAGTAGTTTGGATCGTTTGTTTCGAAGTCAATTCTAATATCTAATCCATAATATGCTGCTTGACCTTCGAATGTTAATTCACCATTTGCATCAGAAATCTTATCGAATCTTGCACCTAATGCAAGTAATGTATTGTCAGACTTCTTAAAGATTGCTCTTGTGAATTCACCTGGGTTGATATAACTTGTCATATCAACATTATTTCTAATTGCTTTGAATGTTATATCCCAAGATGTCTTATCTAAATCACCATATGTCTTAGTATTTGCACTAACAACTGGAGTGATTGTAATTGGTAATGGTGTAACTGTTACGTAGAGTGTATTAACAAGAACTACGTAATCTGTTAATTGTTGGTTGTTTGCATCAAATGCTGTTGGAGAAATAACTGAAATTGGATAAGTTCCAACATTAGTTGATGGAGAAATTCCAGGTATTGTCCATGAAATAGTAAATGGTTGTGTTAAGGATGATGGTGCTTCTGTTAAGAAATCTCCTTCTCCATTAGCAGTCCATGCCATTGCTGTTGCGGTCATTCCAACGCCATAAGGAACTTCAAAGTACTTAATTTGTGATACTCTTATGACTTCATTTGTTGTAATAATTGTTACTGTAAATGTGACACCAGATATGAAATTGATTTCAACGTTTGGTGATAGAGATTCAAATGTGCCAATTACGATTGGATATTCATATGTAATTCTTCCTGAAACAGATGTATCTTCAGATACTGGATTTGCAGTATCTAGTGCCAATTCACCTGTAACATATTGTGATGTAAAGTATCTTGCATCGCTTGATGAATATGTATAACAAATTTTACCATAGTCTGTTGGATTTGTATTATCTTCGTATTTTTGTCCAGCTAATGGCTCAAGGGTTATTGTTCTCTTAGTAATTGTAAGGGTTGGTGTTCCACTGTATGATAAAACAATAACATAGTTGCTTGATTCAAGAATAAATTCGTTTGTTATTAAATAAATCTCATATGTGCCAATATCTTCACCAACTTCACGTTTAATCCATTGTGATAATGGTGTGAAGACATAGTAACTTCCATCTGTTTCACAACTTACACGTGATGAACTGAATACATTTTGCCATGTAATTTCAATACTTGTAAATTCTGTAATAAGTATCTTAAATGGACGAATTTCATCTGCATCACCAAATACTTTACTTGCAGATTGAATTTCAGCTGCTATTTCATAAGGAACAACATCTAATTTATTAGATGTGAATGAGATAATATAATTTGCTAATGCAAATGGAATTGCTTGATAAATTGTATATGTTCCAACTGGAATATTTCCTAATAAGTCTTGAACATTACCATTAATATCCTTTAATCCTAATTGACCAGCATCGAAAATTGAAAGTCCGTTAACTTCAAATTCATCTGGTGCATCTCCTAATAATCCGGTAATTGTAATGCATTGTTCCCAAACTATTGTAGATGTTAATAAATATTGAACTTGAATACCATCTTTCATTTGTATTAAGAGGTTTGCAGCTACGATGGTAAATGGTGATGAAATCGTTTGATTTATAATATAGAATTCACTATCCGAATTAATCTTTACATAGTAAGAACCAACATTTACAGGTGTAGATCCATCTATACCATTTTTAATTCCAGCATTTGCTGCTGTTGTTAATGTTGAATATCCATCGTCTACGTAGAATGTAAATGTTAATGCTGCTTGAGCTTCGTCGGACATATCATCCATAATATATGGAATTTGGACTAATGGTTCGTTATTATGTAAACCAGCATATCTTGCATATGTAGCAATAATTGATGGATAAATTACCTTTCTATATGTTAGTTCATAGTAAACTCTTGCATTTCCTGTATTGTCTGCATTTTCCGTGTTGTAATATGAGAATATGGATTCTATATCTGCTGTAATAGTAAATAGGCCATTATCATATGAAACATAAGATTCATCAACAACCTCTAATTGATCTGTAGATGCTGTATTTAATCCTAATGTTCTTATAGAACTTGCAACCTTTTTATTTAATGTATAAATTGCATAGTCTGAAGAAACGCTCGTTCTAACAATTAAAACATCTCCTCTCTTAAATGATGTAACTGTATTCTCAGTTTCATCTGTAACTGAAATGGATGCTTCGTCATTGCCAAATCTTGAGATATCTCCACTATTAATTTGTGCTGTTACATAATATGTGGTTGGATCTACAAGGATATAATAAACTTGTACATCGCCCATATTTCCTGCTTGGTCAATAGACCATGCATATACCACTCTCAAACCAATACCATATTGTGTAATTAAGTTGTAACTTGCAATATCGAACATGCCATCTGTAAATTCTCCAGCAGTAATTGCTCTCCAATAATTTGCACCAAAAATATCATTTAATGCAGTAGCATAGCTATCTGCATTATTTCTGGTTGCTTGGTTAATGCTTGTAAATTGAGATAGCGTCTTAAATCCGTTATATACATTACCGGATTGCTCAATATTAACAATTCCTATATACATTCTAATATCATTTGGATATGTATCTGCTAATTGTTCTGGGAAGTTAACATTAATTGCGATATTATAACCGGCTGTATACCATTTTCTTTCAGAATTTGCATTAATGCCTAAATCTTCCAAATTAGATGGAAGAACTGAGCTTACATCTATACCAACAAATTTACTATCTTCATCAGAAATTGATGGAGCTACCGGATTCATTCTATCTACACGAACTAAGATTCCGTCATTACCATGTCCATCGTTCCAATCATCGTTATAGTAAATAACTTCAGCATTATCGTAATCAGTACCATTTGCAATTTCGAGAATTGTTGAATAGTCTAATGTGGCATAATTTGTTAATCCTGGAATATCTGGCAAGAAATATATCTTATAGATATATGATGATTGTCCATATGCTAATTGAGTGCTGGTGAAGTAAATTTGATTTTCAACTACTTCATAATAAGTAATACCACCAATAGACAATGTTGGAATATTTGCGAGCAATACTCCATCTATCTTTGCCACACATGGTCCATCTGCAGTACCTGATGTTTTTAATTGTGTTGCGTATGATCCAATTAAAATTGAGTGTGAGTTTCCATCGCCATCATCGAATACAATAGTATTACCAGATAAACTGACTTTTGTTTGTGTAATTGTAGCAACCATAGCACTTGTTGCCCAAGTACCATTATTTGCTGGAGTAATTGTGTTCTCTACTCCACCAAATGTGTATGACATGTTTACTGTATATTGAGCCTCTTCGTAGTCTACTTTGAAATAATATGTTCTAACTGTTGAACTAAGGTTACCTGCTAAATCTAATGCATAGATAAATACTCTATAATAACCATTACCTTTGCAGTATTCATCAGTAGTACCATTAGAAGTAATACCACCACTTGGATAAATACCTGTTGATGTGCATCCTTTAGAGAAATCATATGAGAAACCAGTAAAACTACCTACTGCATATGGATATCTACTCTGTAGTTGCGACACATTACTTAAATTCGTATGAGACGAGAAGTTCTGAGATGGATTACTTTCAGTATTTGCATCACCAAGTTTTTGCATCTCATAATAATAAATATGTGGTGCATACCATAATGAATCTTCTAATGCATCAGAATTATCTGTTCCATCAAAATCAAATGAATTTGAATAAATCCAACTAATATTATTATATGATTTTGATGTGGCGGTATTACCATCATCTGTACTTAATGTAGGCGCAATAGCACCTGTTGTATCAATACCTCTTACTTCTATTTTTTGTTTAACAGTTCTATCACCATAGTCAGATGCGGTAACAGTTAAATCACAGTTCTTTGTGAAATAAATAACAACTAATGCAATATTTCTATAAGTGTATGCTCCAGAAGTAACATCTCCTCCTCTTTTAATATATGCGTATCCACATTCTTCTAGTTGTCCTTCTGTTTTTTCCCAATAAATTTTCTTTATTCTACCATTGTTGCCACCAGAACCATATGTCGTTGAATTTTTAAATGCATCATTATTATTTGCAATCGAAAATACTGCACTATTTGATGTTACAGAACTTACTTCACCAACTTGAATAGATTTTAATCCTGCAGCTGCAAGAGGGAATCCAGTAGTACCAGCAGTTCCGTCTCCCGTTCCATCATAATCATAGTAATCAGTTATCGTAAATGCTAGTCGTTTATAAGCTGTAATGTTGTTCCATGTAAAATTGAAACTGGAACCATTCTCGTATGAATTTAGTTTAACTTTTGAGCCAACTGTTGCTATATCTTTAGCCTTTGAGAGAAGGGAGGCCACTCTAGAACCAGTTGTTGTTGATGTATCGTACCATACATTCCAGTTGTAAGCATTAGTATCTTTTCCAAGACCTTCATCATAAAAACTATTTGCTGGTCTATATGGTTTTGTAGCAATATTAGTTGTTGTTGTATCGAATGATGTAATTTGAGGTGCTGCGCCATCATCGATTACAGTTGTTGCTACATCAGAATAAGAATTGTTTCTAGTAAAAGTAAGTTTGATTGTAATTCCAGAAATTTGAGAATATCCATCATACATATCATATCCATCAAGTAATCCCTTATGTCCCGTTCTACAATATAAAATGAAGTAAATATAAGATTTTGGTGTATCTGTACTTGATGATTTTATTGTAAGTGTTTTATTAATAGAAGCTGTATTTGTTAATCCGGAGTCACTATCTCCATAACTATAATCATCTGCTTTCTTTCCTTCTGTAGCACAATCAATTAAATAACCCTTTTTTTCATTATGACTATTATATGAAAAGTTCCCTGTAATAGTGGCAGTTACATTTGAAATAACTGAACTATGTAATAATCTTGAAACCATCTCATTTGTTGTGCAATCAAAATTAACTACACTCCATCCATACTCATATCTATTTTCTGTTGCATCATATTCTAATTTGTATGTACCATTGCTTGCAGAAAAAGAAGGTGTTGGAGCATCGACACTGGTTGCTTTCCATCCATAACTAATATTGGATTGGTTTGAAAAACTAGTGTTGTTGGTCGTCATCGCTCCTGTTGTAAAGGATGTTGTACCAGAAGAACCAGGATATCCTAAACTTGATGCGGTAATATTATTCATCTGGTCTGTTGTGAACGTTACTACCTGAGAAGCGTTCGTATTAAGTGGATCAGATGCTCCAGCAAATGCTATATTACCATCTGTTGAATTATCAGTACCATTATATATGCCTAACGATACTACGCAGACAAATAATAGTACCATGAATAACACAATAGCTATTCCCCTAAATTGGAGAAGTTTGCCAAATTGTGTCTTTACATTACTTTTTTCTCTCATGTTTGCACCTCGTATTCCTATATCTTATACACGTATATACGAGCGTATAAGTATAGGTATAAATATGTTATATAATATTATGCAAGATGTCAAGAATAGATTTTTTTGAAAAGGTTTCACTTTTTAATATGGCATACATATTAAATAAAAAAACAGGCGTTCTAAGCGCCTGCTTTTTGTTTTTTATGTGTTCGCAAAAAAAATCACTTTTGCTTTCTTAGTTCAGTTCTCTTAATCTTTCCAGAGATGGTTTTTGGCAATTCTTCAACGAAATCTATTACTCTTGGATACTTGTATGGAGCTGTTTCTTTCTTAACAAATTGTTGAATATCTGCCTTCAATTCTTCACTTGGAGTGTAACCTTTTGTAAGGACGATTGTGGCCTTAACTACTTGTCCTCTAACTGGATCTGGAACACCTGTTACAGCACACTCTAAAACAGCTGGATGTTCCATAAGAACATTCTCTATCTCAAATGGTCCAATTCTGTATCCAGAACTCTTGATGATGTCATCTGTTCTTCCTACATACCATAAGTAACCATCTTCATCTCTCCAAGCCATATCTCCTGTATGATAATAACCATCGTGCATAGCTTCTTTGGTTTGAACTTCATCTCTATAATATTCCTTATAAAGACCTAAAGGTCTTTCTTTAGAAATATCTATACATACTTCACCCTCTTCACCAATTCCATCTATAATGTTTCCATCTGAGTCTAAAAGTTTGATGTTATATTGAGGATTTGGCTTACCCATTGAACCTGGCTTAGGTGTCATGCCAATAAAATTGGCAACTGTTAAGGTTGTTTCTGTTTGGCCGAAACCTTCCATAATGCTTAATCCTGTTGCTTCTTTCATTTTGTTAAATACTTCAGGATTTAATGCTTCACCAGCTGTTGTGATGTATTTTAATGAAGATAAATCATATTTGGATAAATCTTCTTTAATCATGAAACGATATATTGTTGGTGGTGCACAGAATGATGTGATACCATACTTGGAAATCTTTCCAAGTAACTTTGCTTGATCAAACTTTGCAAAGTCATAAACAAATACACATGCTCCACAAATCCATTGTCCATAAAGTTTGCCCCAAACTGCTTTACCCCAACCTGTTTCTGCAACTGTGAAATGAATTCCGTTTGGATCTACATTATGCCAGTTGTGTGCGGTTGTGAAATGTGCTAAAGAATATGTGTGCATATGAGCAGCAATTTTTGGATATGCTGTAGTTCCTGATGTAAAATACATCAGCATAATCTCATCTGCCTTCAAATCTTCTGGATTATCTGCTCGTGTATATACATCTGGATAGTTAACATATTCATCACTAAATGTGTGCCATCCTTCTCTTGTTCCATTGGTAATTATTCGAATATTTACATTGCATTTATCTGCTGCACTTTCTGCTTCTTGAATTACATTGCCTGTTGCTGTACAAATAATTGCACTAACACCAGCTGAATTAAATCTGTAAACAAAGTCATGTTCTTTTAATTGGTCTGTTGCAGGAATTACAATAGCGCCAATCTTACATAATGCCATCATTACAAACCACCATTCATAGTGACGACGGAGAACAACTAATACTCTGTCTCCTTTCTTTATTCCCATTGCTCTAAGGTAATGAGCTGTTTTTGCAGATTCTTTCATGATGTCTCCAAAGGTGAAAACTTTTTCTTCATCCTCATTTGAGACCCAGATCATTGCTTTTCTGTCTGGTTGGTTTTGACCATACCAGTCTACAACATCAAAGGCGAAATTATAGTTCTCTGGATAATGATATTTGATATCTACTAGAGTACCTTTTTCGTCCAATGTTTCTGTAGCAAATTTTTCGAATAATTCCATTTTTTTGTTTTCCTTATTTATTTTATAAATAATTAGGGAGCTTTAATGAGCTCCCTAACACCTATCTTTATTTAATATCTATTATTTTGTGTCACTAGCTCTTCTTAGTTATTTTCATTAATAGCAATAATAATGCCCTTTGCTATTTCAAAAGAACCTATAATGCTAATTATGTTTCTAATTTCTCTGTTCACTAGTTTCATAATTCAGTATTTTACACCCTATTTCTACTTTTGTAAAATAAAAGTATCATCATCACAACGAATTGTTTCTGTGAATTCTGCGCTTTCCTCTGGGATTGTTTTTTCATCATCTTCATATACGATGTTTCCTTGATCATCATATACATATCTGATTTGGTAGAAGAAATGTCCACCTAATGCTTTAATATCTGCAGCAGACATCTTCATTGTTGGAACTGTATATGTTTTTCCATCTTTTGTAACTGTTGGTGCATCATAAAGGATTGTGGATAATACCCATTCTCTAATTGCGTTGTGACAACATGTTCCTGCAATACCTGGCATCTCATCATTTTCAGATGGTGGATAATAAGCTTGTAATACAACAAATGGGGCAACTGCTAGTATTCTGTTTATTGCACAAGAGAATGCACTGTAATTTGTATCTATTTCGCCAAGATGGTTTGTGAATATTTGTTGTTCTGGATCCCAAAGAGCAAATACCATCATACATGGAACAGCAAATCCATTATTACATGCGTATACGCATCCAATATTGTATTTATTTACTAGTATTTCTAATGCGGTTGCATATGTATCACATTCAACATTAGATAAGTATTTTTCTCCAGTCCATGCAATAACATGATCTTCAGACATTCCTACATATGGGTCCATTTGCATCATTCTAGTTGGCATTAATTTTACACTCATGTATCCAGCTTCTGCTACTTGAGAAAGTAAGAAATTACTTGCAACATTAACTACACCACCCATTGAGTGAGCAGCTGTTGTAATACCAGCATTTGTATTTGCGAAATCTTTATCTGGGAATGCTTGTTTAACGGCATTAATCCATCTTAAATATTCAGCTACATAGAATTCTGCAACGCAGAATTTACCATTCGTGAATGTATCTGCTGGATCTGATGCAACAGCTTGACCTTGTCTTAAGAAAGTTGCTGTACAATTATCATTACACCAAATAACATTTGTTACTTGATCTACAGCATCCAAAGATGATGAAAAATTATCTGAATTTATTGGGTCTGCAAAATTCTCATAATGGAAGAATAAAACATTGTATCCAAGATCTCTATAATACTTAGACATATCAATAGAACCTTCATATGTTCCAACTGCTTCTGCAAAATAAGGAGCTGGATTGGTGTCTAAATGTTTTTCTGATGGACGACAATCTGATTGGAAAGTTGCAATACCATATCTTCCCTCATTAAATTGAACACCATGAATTAATATAAGAGTTTGTGCATCTGGATTGAAATATTGTTGAAGTTTTGCAACATCATCTGTTTCTACTTCGTGAATTTGTCTCCAGTTGTTTGTGTTTTTATCAAATCCAGGTTGTCCTTCATCTCCACAACCAGTAATCATTTTTAATCCCATGCTGCCTAATTCTGGATATTTTGTTAAATTCAAATCACAGGTTTCAGCATAGTTTTGATAAGAATCTGCCATTAAAGCTTTTTTAATTGCCAAATCCCTTTCGGATTCTGTTGGTTCTTCTGTTTTTTTAGAATTACATGCAGCTAGTCCAACTAATAAACAAAGTACCAATGCAAGACAACAAATAATACTAATTATCTTTCTTGATTTTGCCATAATTATCCCCATATGCGTAATTATATTTGTATCTATAAAAATAATACATAACTATGTATAAGTCAATAAAAACCAGCTCTTTGCGACATATTGAGCATGGTTGAATATTGAAAAATCGTTAAATTTGATATACACTAAATTATCAATAAAAAGCGAGAGAAACTATGAAAACATTTTTTGGCGTACTATTTGATTTTATTGTTTTACTAATTACATGGCCTATTCTTGTCATTAGAGCTATATGCAACAGACCAAAGAATAACCATCCGGAAAAACTAGAAGATCCTGAGTTAGATGTAGATACAATTGCTCAACATTTATCTGAAGCAGTTCAAATTCCAACCATTTCAATGGTTGAAGAATATGTAGATAATAAGCAAGCCTTCTATGATATGCATGCTTGGCTTGAAAAAACATATCCTAACATCCATAAAGTTGCCGAAAAAAATATAATCAAAGGCTTCTCTCTTTGCTATTACATTAAAGGTACAGACCCATCCTTAAAACCTGGTATCTTCCTCTCACATATGGACGTTGTTCCAGCACCAGCAGATGGCTGGGATTATCCTCCATTCAGTGGCCAAATCACTGAAGATGGTTTTATTTATGGACGTGGTTCTCAAGATATGAAATCTCATATGCTATGTTTACTTGAGGCAATTGAGATGAAGCTTGCAAAGGGTGATAACTACAAGAGAGATATTTATCTCTGTTTCGGCCACGATGAAGAACCAGGCACATCATTTATGGGTGCATACAATATCTGTAAATTCTTACAAGAACGTGGTGTTAAAGCAGAATTCGTCATAGACGAAGGTGGTGCCGTTGCAGATGGTTCAATGTTTGGTGTTCCACATATGGTAGCATTAATTGGCGCAACAGAAAAAGGTAACGGTGATTTAGAATTAGTTGTAAATCACCATGGTGGACATGCTTCAAATCCAAAAAATCCTACAGCTGATGCACTACTTGGAAAAGCAATTAACAAACTCGAAAAACACCTTATGCCAGCAAAATGGACTAACCTTACAAAGAAGACTGTAAAAGCTCTTGGACAACAAGCTGGAGGCTCTGCTTTAGGTGCCATTTTCAAGTTCGCTTTAACCAACAGAGATGTACTTCCAAATTTAGTGAAATTCATATTCACAAAAGCAAGTTCTATGACCAGTGCTTTGGTTCGTACAACATTTGCTACAACCATGCTTTGGGGTTCTGAAGCAAGGAATGTAATTCCTTCAACAGTTCGTGCAAACATTAATTATCGTATGCTCACAACTGACACATATGAGGATGTTGAAAAGCACATTCATAAAGTCCTTGGACCAGATGTTGAAGTTCGCTCAATAGCTAATTCACCATCCTCTCCAGAAGCTAATGTTGAAGCTGATGCTTACAAGAATCTTGAAAAGAGTATTTACGAATCATTTGATGATGTTTTCGTTGCTCCATACATGTTTATTGCAGCATCTGATGCTAGATTCTACTACCCAATTACAAATGATATTTTCCGTTTCGATCCATTTGTCTATGATTTAGAAGACCAGGCTAGAATCCATGGAATTAACGAAAGATGTTCCAAAGATAACCTTAAGCGCGGAACCATCTTCTTTATGAGATGTCTTGAAAATATGTGTAACTAAGCGGGTATTTTCCCAAAATTTCTCAATAATCCTAGTGTGTGGATAACTTTTTGCCACAAGACTTTGTGGTGTATTATTTTTTTTAAAAGTATCCTTGAAATGTAATATCAGCAATGATATTATTTATTTCACATCATTAGGGGGACACTATTTTGGATCTATATTCTCAAACTTCATCACCAGTACCAATGGATAGTAAGACACAAAAGCTTATTATTTTATTCGTATTTGAACAGATGGGAATACCTCTTGCCGAGGCTACGGTTCTTGATATGTGTTCTTCTGATAATACATGGCTCACTTATATGGAATGTAAGCAATATTTAGGCGAGTTAATCGAAACTAATTTGATTTACAAAGTACCAAAAAGTGAGTGTCTAAATATCACTCAAGATGGAATAGCTTGTTTATCTTTATTCTTTACAAGAATACCAAGCCATATTCGTGAAGAAATTACATCATTTGCAAAGGAAAATAGATTACGTTATAGAAAGAGACAATCTTACTTCTGTGACTACTCTAAAAATGCAGATGGTTCGTACACAGTATTAATGAAAATTAATAATGATTCCAGTACATTAATGGAAATGAAACTTGTTGTTTCTAACAGACAAATTGCAAAGTATATTTACAAAAACTGGGTAGATAAAGCAAGTAAGATGTACGAACAAATTTACGATACCTTGATTGATAATTAAAGAAAATGGCTGCTAGATGCAGCCACTTTTTTTATAATCTTTGGATATCTATTATTACTTTATTATATTGTAATGGGTATTCATAAATATGTCTGAACATTTCTTCAAATTCTTCAAACTTGTAATGTTTACCAACCAATCCATCAATCTTAATGACATCATTTGCAAGCATGTTAATTGCAGTTGAGAATGAACCTTTTCCGTTAGAAACACCTGTAATCTTTAATTGTTTCTTTAGAACCATTCTCATATCAACTTGACTTGCAGCTTTATTTGTATATCCAGCCATGATAACTTCACCGCTATTCTTTACCAAACGCATTGCAGTATTAAATGGAATATTAGTTGAAGCATAGAAAGCAAACTCACACATACGTCCGCCTGTGAGCTCTTGGATCTTTTGATCCAAATTGTCATAGGTTGGATTAACTGTATAGTAAATTCCCCAATGTGCAGCTGTTTCAAGTCTGTCTACATCATAATCTATTAAAATAGGTATTGTTTGATAATACAAAGCTAATTGAGCGAGAATAAGACCTAGAGTACCTGCTCCAATAATAGCAACATGTTCACCTTTGTTGAATTTAATAGTATTAAATGCCTTATTTGCAATAGCAATATAGTCTGCAAAGACTAATTTTTCATCTGCAATGTTTTCTGGGACTTCAAATACATTATCTGCTGGCACACAAACGAAATCCTTTGCGAAGCCATCTCTATCTATACCCATTACCTCGACAGTTTCATCATCTACCTCGATAAATGGGCTTACAGCGACTTTGGTGCCCATTGGCATACCAAAATCTTTGTCTGCTTCAGAAACGAATCCAACTGCAGAATGACCTGGAATAGTTACATCGCCATGTTCTCCAGCAAAATAAGTAACATCGCCTGCAGACATAGCAAATCTTGCAACCTTTAATTTAACCTCTCCAGGTTTTCTATCTAATGTGGATTCTTTTAATTCAATTGAATCAATGTTTTCAACGTTCCAAGCTTTCATTTTTCTCCCTCAATATCAATAGATATTATACCACTAATATATGGGACATTCAACATATAATAACATCTTAGGAAAATAAAGTTATTTTGCCCTATTCATGACTAAACAGGCAGCGCCTATAATTCCAGCATCGTTTAGAAGTTTCGCTGCTTGAACCTTAATCTTTGGATTATATTTATTTCCATAAACATTTCGAGAGATATATCTTTGCAATTGTGGAATAAATAATGGTCCATTATTAGCAATACCACCACCAATTAAGAAATACTCTGGATAGAACAAGTTACAAAGAGATACAGCGCCCATACCAACATACTTAACGAACTTAGCAATTACCTTCTTTGCGGTCTCATCTCCTTGCTCTGCTGCATTAAAAATGCAGTATCCCTCATATCCATGCTTTTTAAATAAATCATTCATTAAAGAATCTGGATGTTTTTCACATGCTTCTTTTGCTTGTCTTAGGAGTGCTGTTGCTGAAGCATAGGCCTCATAATGACCCTTCTTATCACAGCCACATTTTGCTCCTCCAATATTGATTTGCATGTGTCCACCTTCTGCTCCTGCGGATCTATTTCCAGTGAGTAAAACACCATCTACAAATATACCTGTTCCAAGGCCTGTACCAATAGTAATTAATACAACATTTTTTGCGCCTTTTGCTGCGCCAACATAGGCTTCGCCTAATACAGCACAATTAGCATCATTGGATATAAAAATTGGATAATTTATGCCCTTTTCTTTGAGCATTTTTACCATAGGAATATCTACTAAATTAATGTTACAGCAATATCTTACAACACCCTTTTCATCCCAAACTGATCCTGGGAATCCCATACCTACTCCAGCAATTTCTTTTTCTGAAATCTTTGATTCAGAAATAATATCTTTAATAAGCTGAGCAAGGTCTCCAACAATTAACTCTCCTGCTCTACCTGGTGTAGTTTTAACAGCTTTCTTGAATAATACTTTCCCCTCGTCATCAACAATGCCAGCCTTCAAAGACATGCCGCCAACGTCTATTCCTACATAATACATTTTATATCCTCCAATTTGCCTAAAGGCAAAACTATCTAAAATTCTAGATTATCTGGATCTCTACCAATTCTTCCAACACCTTCAAAGGCATCTAACTTAGCCATATCTCCTGGTGCTAATTCAAAATCAAAGATGTCAATATTCTCTTTAATTCTGTCTTCGTGCACTGATTTTGGAAGTGGAATTATATCCTTTTGAAGCAAATATCTTAAGAGAATTTGTGCTTCAGTTTTTCCATAATAATATGCAAGTGAACTTAGTGGTTCCATACCGAAAACTCTGCCCTTAACCAATGGTGCCCAAGCCTCTATAGCCATACCAAATTCCTTTGCCATTTTTGTTGCTTCAGATTGCATCCAACCAACATGTATTTCATTTTGTAAAACCATAGGTTTTACTTGTGCAAATCTCATGATATCTTTAAGGTGAGAAGTTAAACAATTACAAACACCAATTGCCCTTACTTTTCCGTCATGATAAAGCCTCTCCATTGCACTCCAAGTATCATAAAATTTCTCTGGATAATCTTCTCTAAATGCCAATGGTTTTGGCCAATGAACAAGATATAAGTCTACATACTCCAAGCTTAATCTTTGGAGACTCCCTTCACATGCATCTATTGTTGTTCTAAATCCTTGGTGAGTATTCCAAACTTTTGTTGTGACAAAGATATCATGTCTACTAATTCCACTTTCATAAATACCCTGCCCTACGCTTTCTTCATTGTTGTAGAACTCTGCGGTATCTATGTGTCTATAACCATTGGCTATTGCACATTTAATACCCTCAACGCATTCTCTTCCATTCTCTGCTCTGTACGTGCCATAAGCAATGCATGGAATCTTCACGCCATTACTTAACATATAGGTATCTTTTGGTGAGTTCATAATAAGCCTCCGTAAATTAATCTAATCTTACGCCAAGCATATCACTTAAAAGTGATTTATCCTCCAAAAATTTCAAGCCTCCAAGAGCTACGGCGTTATCTACGTCTTCTAATCTTGTAACTGGCAGTGACAACGATGATGAAATATACTCTACAATTCCTGGTATTTTGCTGCTTCCACCAGAGATAAAGATTCCCTTTCTTAAAATTTCTGCTGCTAAATCTGGTGGTGTTGTGTTAAGAACAGACATGACAACCTCGATAATGTTATCTACCAATGGAACAACTGCGTCTCTTAGATCTCCAGCTGATACAATTTGGCTCTTTGGTGTGCCTTCTGTGCTTGAACCACTAACTTGATATTTACCTTCATCATTAGCATAGAATGAAAGTGCACTCTTTTTAAGTCTCTCTACGGTATAATCTCCGAGCTTAATACCATAAATTCTTTGAATATTGTCTACAATTGCTTTGTTAAAAGCATCTCCAGCAATATTTACTGAACATGCAGATGAAATACCATGTGTTGTTTCTGTGGCTACTTCTGTCTTGCCTCCACCTATATCTAGGAATAATCCGCCGATACTTTGTGTATAAGCTAAAAGTGATAAAGGAGACTCAACTAAGGTTATGTCTCTAATACCACATTCTGTTAAAACTTTTTCAACAGCTTTTCTTTCAGAGTTAATCATGGAACAGGAAATAGAAACTACAGCAGATACCTTTGGATGGAATATAGTATTTGGCAAAATCTTCTTTAAGAAGAATGTGATTAATAATTTACACATTTCATCGTCTACTATAACGCCTTCTCTAATAGGAGAGACCATCTTAGCGCCACCGATAGCATTTGTTATCAATGATTCTGCTCTATAGCCAGCTTCTCTAATCTCGTAATGCTCTCTAACCTTTGTAACAATAGCAACTGCTGGTTCTCTTAGAACCAGTCCTACGCCTCTTTGACAGATCGTTATGTATTTGGATCCAAAATCAATAGATAGTTCAATACCTGCCATTTATTTCTCCATTTCCTTTAATGCTTCAAGTAATTCATCCATTGGTAGCCCAACAATATTTGTATAGCTACCTTTATATGTGTCTACAACTCTTCCGTCTTGTATTCCATATGCTCCTGCCTTATCTAGAACATTGACCTCATTTACATAAGATAAAATATCCTCTTGGCTCAAGTTATGAAACTTTACTTTTGAGTGCACAACAAATGTTTTTGCTGTATCCTTGTAACATAATGTTACACCTGTATAGACACTGTGCCATCTAGATTGCATTTTTGTTAGCATCTCGACAGCACGTTCTTTTGTTTTTGGTTTTCCTATTATCTCGCCATCTAGTTCAACTATTGTATCTGCACCAATTACAACATCCTCTTTATGATCCTTTGCAACTGCTTGTGCTTTTTTGATACTTAGTTTTGTAACTAAATCTTCTGGCGATGTATATGTCACATTCTCATCTACGCTGGATGTTATAATATCAAAACTTAATCCCGCACTCTCCATCAATTCTTTTCTTCTTGGAGAGCTAGATGCTAATATGATTTTCATATTATAAAATTTCTAGATGTTTACCATATGCTGCTTTGAACTCGCCTGCAGCAGTAAGTGCATCTTTAACCTCGAGTGTACAATCTTGTTCAGACTCTGTCTTAATAATGACACTGTCTCCTAAAACATCGCACTTTAATCCTTGGATTAAACCACTCATGCTTCTATCAAAGCTTTCTGCGATTCTAAGGATTACTGCGAGCTTTCTAATGCAAAGTACATCTTCTGGGGTAATTATATCTTTATACTTTGAAAGCTCCATCTCATCAATATCTGAGCCCTTTCTATGACCTGCTGCAACAAATGCAGCACAAATTAGTTCTCTATGAGAAATACCATACAAGTTGCTATTTAAAATCATATAGCAAGAATGTGCATGGTGATTATAGTATTTAATTCTCATACCTGCATCATGTAAGTATGCTGCAACTCTTAATACCTTAAGATACATCTTTGGCATCTTGTGTAATACCTTGAGTTGTTTATATAAGATCATAGATAAATCATAAACATGCTGTGCATGTTCTACGTTTATATCAAAGTATTTAACTTGTGTTTCGATACTATGTCCTAAAACATCTTGAAGTGGCTTCTCAACGATTTGTGGACATGAATAACGGAACATAACACCTTCTCTTAAGCCACAACCAGAAATAACAATCTTTTGTTGTTGAAGCTTTCCAAGAACTCCTCTCATAATTGCGAGTGCACTTGGGAATATATCTGCTCTACCGCTAGATAATCCTTTAATCTTCATTGTGGAGTTCAAATCAAGTTTCTTGATTTGTTCGTATATTGCCTCGAACTCTTTAATTGGTACTTCGTAGTTATGAGTTTGTGAGAATTGGTATTTTTTAACCATTCTTGAAATTCTTCCTAAGTTTCTGAATGCACCACCAACTCCAATGAATTGGATATCTGCTTCAACTTGAGGAATCCATGAAATCATGCCGATTTCTTGAGAAACATATTCTTCCATCTTCTTTGCTCTTTCCTCTGGTGTATCTGCTTGGCCTTTGAACATATCTGTTAAGGTTACTGCACCAAATGGAAGTGATACAAAGTGAACTATATTTTTTCTGTTATAGTAAATTAAGTTTGTGCTGCTACCACCCATTTCCATAATTAATCCCTTTGGGATATCCATAGAATTAATTACGCCTTGGTATATTAATTGACATTGTTCTTCTTCTGAAAGAACTTTGACCTTAATACCACAAGTCATGGCAATTTCATCTAAAAAGCCTTTTGCATTCTTTGCACGTCTAATTGCTGCTGTTGCATATGCAAATATCTTTTCAACATGGTTTGCATCACAAAGACGTCTAAACATAGATAAGGTCTTAATTGTTTGTGCAATTCTTTGTGGTTTAATGAAACCATCCCAATCCATGTCTTGACCTAATCGAACAGTCTCTTTCAGTTCATCAAATACAACAAAATGACCGCCGTCTAAGATGTTAACTAATACCATTCTTGCTGAATTAGAACCTAGATCGATTACCGCTATTTTCTCCATTCAATCTCCTCTCCCGAACGCCCGCTCGGGTGCAAATATAATATTATTTAAGTTTATAAGTATAAAATACCCGAAACTTCTACGTTTATAGATTATATCAAATCTTGTCTACCATTTTCAATATGTAATCAAAAAATAAAAATAGTTTTAAATAATTTTGTTATTTAAAAATGGCGCACCTTTCGGTACGCCACTTAATAGTTTTTTAAGTCCTATTCATCGCATTTGATGATAGTCTTTCTTGGACATTTTTCAGCACATTTTCCGCATGCTGTACACTTGCTGTAATCGATAACTGGTAGGTTGTTTTCCATTGTAATTGCACCATTTGGACAATTTCTTGCACAAAGACCACAACCAATACAACCAACCTCACAAAGATTCATTGCATCCTTACCTCTTAAGCAGTTTGAACATGCTACATAATATACTGCATTAACTGGAACTCTTTTGATAAGTTTCTTTGGACATACATTTACGCATCTTCCACAAGCAATACACTTATCTCTGTCTATGACAGTATATCCATCTGGACCAACTTCAATAGCACCTTCTTGGCAAGCATCTACACAAGATCCCATACCTAAACAGCCCCATTTACAAAGTTTACGTCCACCAGATAATAATTCCATACTACGGCAATCTCCGTAGCCCATGTATTCATACTTATCTTTTGCTCTGTTTCCTCCCTTACAGCAAACAACAACCTTTGTATCTTCTGCGCTTACGCTTACACCTAAGATAGCACCGATTTCTTTCTTCTTTGCTGCAGATGTTGAGGAACAAGCAGATATATCTGCTTTGCCTTCAACTAAAGCTTGTGCGAAACCATCACAACCAGGATATCCACATGAACCACAGTTTGCTCCAGATAACTTCTCTTTTACTTGATCTATTCTCTCGTCTCTATGAACAGCTAGTTTCTTTCCTAAGATACCTAAGAGCAATCCAAATGTTACTGAGATTGCAAGAAGGATAACTACAGACCAAACTATTGTTAATGGATTAACAGATGCTGCTAAAATTAATAAACCTTCCATAATTTTACCTCCTTAACCCACTAATCCGCTAAAAGCGGAGAATGCCATAGACATGATAGCTGCTGTGATCAATGTAATTGGGAAACCTCTGAATGCCTTTGGTACTAAATCTAGATGCATTCTTTCTCTAATACCTGCCATTAAGACAATTGCAAGTGTGAATCCAGCTCCGCTGAATATGCCGTTTAAGAACCATTCAAGTAATGAAATACCTGAAACAACTCCGTCTACTAATACTGGATATGTTCCAGCACTTAAGATTGCTACACCTAAAACTGCGCAGTTTGTTGTAATGAGTGGTAAGTAAACACCTAATGCACTATATAAGCCTGGTAAGAATTTCTTAAGAACCATTTCAACGATTTGAACAAGTGCTGCAATTACAAAGATGAATGCAATTGTTTGTAAATATTCAATGTGGAGTGATTCGAGTAATAATTCAACTACCCAAGCGAATATGGATGCAATACCCATAACGAAGATAACTGCGAATCCCATGCCAAGTGCTGTATCTGTCTTTTTAGATACACCAAGGAATGGACAAATTCCTAAGAATTTGATGAGAACGAAGTTGTTAGCAAGAAGTGCGCCTACAACTATTGTTAAAATGATTGTACCTGTCATGCTTCCACCTCCGCTTCATTTTTCTCTTCTAAGTCTTTCTTAGCGTGTTCGATCTTCTTTGCTTCTTCAATCTTCTTGTTTCTTTCTTTTTCACGTTTGCTAATTGAGATTTGGTTAACAACTGCGATAACAAAACCGAATGTTAAGAAACCACCAGCTGGCAATGTGAAGATAGATAATGCATATTCTGGAAGATTACCAATTTCACCAGAGTAAGCAAATCCCATAAAGTCAAATGCGAAGAATGAACCTGCGCCTAAGAATTCTCTTATAACTGCTATGATTAATACTGCTAGTGTGTATCCAAGACCCATTCCAAGTCCATCTAATGCACTATCTGCAATTGGGTTTTGCGAAGCAAATGCCTCAGCTCTTGCAAGAATAATACAGTTAACAACGATAAGTGGTAGGTATATACCTAAGACTTCGTATAGAGATGGAACAAATTTTTGTAGCAACATTTGAAGCAATGTAACGAATGTTGCAATGATTAAAATGAATGCTGGGATACGAACTTTATCTGGTATTACTTTTCTAAGTAATGAAACCATGATATTTGAACAAACCAATACAAATGTTACAGCAATACCCATACCCAATGCACCGAATGCTGATACTGAAACAGCAAGTGTTGGACAGGTTCCTAAAACAAGTTTTAGAACAGGGTTAGAAGCTATGATACCATTTGTGAAAACGGTCTTTAATGAATTACCACTTTTTCTCATGCTTGTACCTCCCTGTTGTTATATGCTGCAGCACATACCTTTAATGCGTTTGTAACACCCTTTGTTGTTACTGTTGCACCAGATACATAATAGTTCATGCTTTGTGCCTCTGAATTAGTTGCTGAGCCGTATTCTGTTAATGTTGTTAAATCAAAGCCTTTGATTTTGTCTATACCCTTCAAAACCTTGCCACCAACTGAAGATGTTTCACCGTTTGCATATACTTGAACTCCATCTACGATACCAACTTCAGTTACGAAGAAAAGTATTTCGATTTCGCCATCATATGCACCTTTACCTATTACATAATAGCAAACCATCTTAGCATCATTTACTTTGTAAGTAAATGCTGATACACAAGTTCCATTTGCATAGCCGTTAACAACATAACTGCTATCTTTTGTTATATCTGCAGCGCCAGAGTAATTATTATTGATGATTGTCAAAATAGCTTCATCTGGATCTACATATGTAACAACGTTGATTCCGCCTAATAGTGCTCCTGCGACAACGCCGATAATAACTAGTATCATGACACACCACAATACTGAGTTCTTATCGAACTTCTTTTTCTTAGGAGTTGGATTTTCTTGAACGACTTCGTTCTTGATTTCTTCGTTCTCAGACATTCTCTCCTCCTTCTTCAACAGCAGCCTTCTTTTTAGAACGTGCTTTGAATTTGTCGCTTATTTCCTTTACATAGTTACGTTTTGGAACACCGAATGGTCTTCTCTTAATCTTTTCAAGAAGTGGTGTAACAATATTCATTAAAACTATTGCATAAGATACACCTTCTGGCATATTTGAGAATCTTCTAAAGATAACTGTTAGAAGTCCCAAGCCTAAACCATAGATGATAACACCAATCCAGTTCTTTGGAGATGTTGCATAGTCTGTTGCCATAAAGACAGCACCAAACATCAAACCACCACCAAGTAAATATGTTAAGATATACTCGCCTACGTACTGGCTCTTGCAGTACACGAGTGCGGTAAATAAAACTACAGATGCAACATAGAAAAGTGGAATTCTCCAGTCAATTACTTTTCTTACTAATAAGTAAATTGCGCCGATTAGAATAGCGATTGTACAGGTTTCACCAACTGCTGAAGAAGGAATTAAACCTGTAAACATATTAAGTGCGTTAACACCTGCAAGTGGACTTGCACCGCTCTCTAATGTTGCTTTAACTGTAACTAAAGGTGTTGCAGATGTTACTGCATCTACACCTGGATGAATAGATACTGCATTTGTGAAATAACTGAAGTATCCAATATCTGTTCCGAATACTACATTTGTCTTTTGAGTCATCAAAGATGTCCATGCTAGTACTAGGAATACTCTTGCTGTCATTGCTGGGTTTGCAAAGTTCTTACCAATTCCACCGAACAACATTTTCACTACTAAAATAGCAAAAGCGGAACCAACTATTGGAACCCAAATTGGAACTGTTCCAGGAAGATTTAATCCAAGGATTATACCTGTAACAACTGCAGATAAATCATGAATTGTTGTTCCTTCGCCTAAAATATTAAATACTTTAATAGCTCTTCCCTTTTCACCCTTTTGAAGTGCTTTGATGTCTTTCTTAATTTGTGCACTCTTTCTAATGAATGTATATAACCATTCAAAGAATACACAGCATCCTACACTCAATAAGATGAGGAACAATGGATAAACCCCAAAGATAACAACTGTTGCAATAACAACTGGAAGTAATGCAATAATTACATCCAACATGATACCACGTGTTGTATTTTTGGCTGTTATATGTGGGGATGTTGAAACTACAAATTTAGACATTTATTTACTTAATCCCCCTTTCTTTAATCATTTTCTTTGCCAACTTCATAGATTGAACTAAAGTTCTCTTTGCTGGACAAGAATATGAACAAACACCGCATTCAATACAGTTCATTACTCCGTAATCTAGAGCTTTTTTGTAATCTTTTTCTTGAACTGCATCATCAATATCTCTTGGTTGTAAGTTCATTGGACAATGTTGAATACATTTTCCGCAGTTAATACATTGAGATGGTGTATGATGTTCAAATTCTTTATTAGATAAGAACAATAATGAAGAAGAACCTTTCGCAGTACATGGATCTAAAGTTGTTTGAGCAAATCCCATCATTGGACCACCACTGATGATCTTATGTGTATCGCTCTCTTCTTTATCTCCTTTGCATTGTTCATATAAATATGAATATGGCGTTCCGTTTAATACCCAGTAGTTGCCTGGTTTACCAACACCAAGACCGGAAATAGTCATGGCACGTTTGAAGCATGGCTCACCTTTTACAGCTCTTGCTATAGAATAGCAAGTATGTGTATTACTTACTACACAACCAACATCTGCTGGAAGGCCACCTGCTGGAACAATTCTCTTAGTAATTGCATAGATCAATTGCTTTTCTGCACCTTGTGGGTACTTAGTCTTTAAAGCAACAATCTCGATATCTTCTGGTGCAATACCAATTAAATATTTAATTGCCTTTGGCTTATTTGCCTCTACACCAAGATATGCCTTTGCAACATTCAAAACCTTCATTACTGCATGAATACCATCGAAAACTTCTTGAGCTTGCTCAAGTAACAGACGATAGTCACATGTAATATAAGGTTCACACTCTGCAGCATTGATGATGAATACATCCACTGGATTCTTTGGAGACAACTTAACATGTGTTGGGAAGGTTGCGCCACCCATACCAACAATACCTGCCTCTTTGATTCTGTCTAATATTTCCTTTCCTGTTGGGTTTTCA